>Ga0185320_10622219_pt1 | contig 18810 bp, 10 predicted proteins | sample OV2TP2_FD_128023 | JGI IMG/M metagenome (GOLD analysis project Ga0185320, IMG submission 128023) | Hot spring microbial communities from Beatty, Nevada to study Microbial Dark Matter (Phase II) - OV2 TP2 (SPADES assembly) (version 2) | ecosystem: Environmental > Aquatic > Thermal springs > Hot...
TGTGTCCACCGTGGCAGAGTGTGTCCCGGAAGCGTAGGAACAAGGCAGGCTCTTTTGCAAGGTTGGCTTTTGTGTGTCGGCTTTGTGTGCCTTGCAAATGTGCCTGACTTGGTGCGTCGGCTCTATACATGTGACTTTGCATCACTCAAGAGTTCTTTCTCAAATGGCATTATGTCTAACCTGTCAACTTGCAATTCTCTAATTTGTGTAAGTAAACTATCGAGGTCTCCTTCTGTGTTAAGTATTCCCTTTATTTTATTGCTTGTTTGAAGTGGAATTCCGTATTCGTCCAAAGCAACAAACAAAGGGTCGGTAAACAAACATTCTATTTGGGTTGCGAAATATGAGAAGTCCCCGGGAGGTAGATTCCTCTCACTATAAATTTCATTTTGAATCCTATTCAATGCCATAAGATATTTTGGAAAATTGTATTGAGCCCAACCTCTGACAAAATCTAAAACGTTTTCTATGGCTTCATTTATTTCTTCGGGTTCCGCTTTACCTTTTATTTCTTCATCAATCAAAGCTCTGATAGTTCTTAAAGCCCTGACTGAATTAACTCTGTAACCTAATTGTCTTCCTGATAAAACATTTGCCGTCGGCTTTATGATGAGATTGCGAAAAATTAAATCGCAAACAAAGTAAACTTGGTTTGAATCAGGGAATGATTTCCAATTCAGAAAACTATAATACTGCCGATAGTTTTCTCTTATTTCTCTTGCTAAATTTATTTGACTTTGTGGGTCAATATTTGAATTTTCTTTTATCGTGCTAATGTTTAGAACTCCATTCTGTGCAAGATTCTTCATTCTGTCTTTTGATTTCTCCGACAAATCTTCATTGTCCATCTGCATTAGAAGTTTTTCTGAAACATCATCTTTCTGACTGAACAAAGGGAAATCAACCAATGGCAATTCTTCTAATGGTGGGTCGTGAAATAAATATACTCTGCCGATGAAATGCTGAAACATCCTCCCGCTTCTTCCGCAAATGTTGTTAAAAGTAAAGAAGTCAAATTTTTCTCTTGCGATTTTGTTATCGTAGATGATTACATTTTTTGCTTTGGTGTTTACTCCCTCAATGAGTGTACTTGTACACACTAAAACTTGGAGTTTATCATCATTGAAAGCTTTTACTGCGAATTGTGAAATTGCCCTTGGAATTTTTCCATGATGAATTCCAATTCCATATTCCAATGCTTTAGGCAGATACCAAAGAGGATGATATTCTTCTTGAAGCCATTTTATTGCTTCTGCATTAGTATCCTGTTTAGGAAATTTTCCTGAATCAAATAATAGTTTTGCAACTCGGTTTGCACTCTTGGGAGAAGCACAATAAATTAAAGTTGGTTCTGTCAAACTTGAACAAAGATTTAGCAAAGCAGTTTCTTCTCCTTCGCTTATGTTGACTTTTATTTTTTCTGTTACAACAGTTTTGTAATCTGTCTTGATGAAAATATAATCAACACTCGCAGGGAACACTTCATTGTTTATATTTTCAATATTGGGGCCCAACAAATAAAACTGTCCGCCTTTCTTTAACAGTTTATAAAACGCTTGATTAAGAACTACGCTTCTGTCTTGGTCTTGTGAAGTGGTTTGTATTTTATAGAATTCGTCAATTACAAAAAAATCAATATCTACATCCTTGATAATTTCCATTACTCGTTCCTGTGTCAGAATAAAAATGTTCTTGTCTGTTATTGTTTGTGAAGAATGAGTTATGATTTTATACCTGTCCCTGAATTTTGAAAGTCGCTTTCTTGTTTCATCAATGAGAGCAATGGTTGGTAAAACAATTGCAATGTTTTTAAATTTTTCTGTTGCAATAATTGTATCAATCACTAAACTTTTTCCAAAACTTGTTGGGGCACTTAGGATTACATTTTTACCCTCAAGCAATTCAAAATACACTCTTGCTTGGGCACGATGAAAAACAATGTTGTCTTGCTCAACTCCAACTGGACGGTGAAACTCATAAGCTATTTTATCAGCAAGGTTCAATTGTTCAGGGTCAAGGTAAGGGAACAGACCGATTGCTCTTGCAAAGTCATTAATGACTGGCTGATAGTTTTCAAATACCGCTCTCTGCTCAATCACCCTTAAAATTACTTCTTGTAAATACAATTCGTTTTTCTGACTAAGGTTTGATGCAATAGATTTGATTACAGAAAACGAATTCTCCTTGCTAATGGCATTTTGCTTTAGCAAAGTATTAATGTCAAGTAAACTTAGATTCTCTGCCATGCCGTTAATTTGTCTAATAGTTTTTGTGATAGTGTTGCTTTTTGCTCAAGTGGAAGTAAAAATAAATGAACTTTAACCGGACATTTCAATTTACTCAAAAAGAGCTTGTGGTTTGCTTCAATCTCAGGAAGCATTTCAGCTAAGTAAATATCATTAAATTCTCTATGTTTCGTAACTAAGTCTGAGTCATAAGTCAGCAATACTGGAACGCAAATACATTTGAAAACATCATCTAGAGAAGTGTTCGGGTCAAGTAGTTTTATCAATTTGTCATAGTGGGGAAATGTTCTTTCAATTTTGTTTGTAATGGCCGCAAATTCCTTTTTTAAATAATCTGTTTGAAAGTGAGCTTCAATTTCTGCTGTCACATCTGTTACTGCTCTTTTAATTTCATTGTAAAATTTCACCTCGCCTAACCACAATTCAATCCCATTAGCATCCGAAACAATGTGAACGGCATCAAATCCTTTTACTGTTTCATTTGGGCCGTCTTTAAAATAAATTTTGCTTATTGCCGGAACCGTATCATAGGTTTCTTTGATAATCCCGTGTAATAGTAATTCTCCAAACTCACCACGGTGAAGGTTCCCAGATTGAAAAATATTTTTAGCGGCAACCCTAATTCTTTCAATTGCATTATGGCGATTTAGTTTTTCCAAATCAGAGTGTGTTAATGCAAAATCCAACAAGTGATTATCAAATAACCAGGTTGCAAACTGCTCATATCTCCATTGCTTCAATTCATAGCCGCCACACAATCCTGTGATACCACATTCAGGCGGTGTGTCAGAATGAACAATGAGTTTTAAAAATTTCAGTTTGTCTTGCATTACAATTCTTTCTTTCAGTCATATAATTGTGAAATGATTTGCAAGTGTGCCTAACTTGCTGAGTCGGTCATTTACAAATATTTAAATCTTCCAATGTCATTAATCAATAACTTAAACATCTGTCCCGCTAAAAATGCTTTGAACTCCGGATTGTCGTTGTATTCCTTAAATACTTCAAAGTTGCTGTCAATATGATTTATCATTTTCTCTTTTAAAACATCTGCGAAAGTGATTTTTGCATTTTGAATATCGTTTTTGTTTAGCGAAGCATTGATGTTGTCCATTGCAGCTTGGTCGGTCTTAACGTCCTCCATTAGTTCTGCTGTCATTTTACGAACCTTGTCTTCGTTGGTGAAGGTTGTTCCGAAGCGGTCGTTGAATGCTTTTACAATATTTGAAAGCAATTCTAATTCTGGTTCTGCAACTCCGCTTCCCATTTCTGATGCCGGCATCAACTCTTTGCCTTGTTCCAATGCAATATTAAATTCTCCTTGTCTTTGTAAACGATAACTGTCAAGGTCAATGGTGTCCAAAACGCCTTGTGCAAGATCTTCGCCTTGTTCTCTTTGAATCTTGTTTTGTAAATGATTTAAGAAGATATAAAGCCGTTCTAAATATGGATTTGTAAACGGAACAATTTGAGCTAAGAATACATATAAGCGAACATACGATTTGCATTTAGCTCTGAAATCTTCTTGTGATTGTTCGTCAAGTGTCATTCTGAAAACATTTGCTGCTGCATCTAAAATGATGTGCAGTTGGTCAACAGGAACGTTCTGAATGATTTTGTCTGAAAACTCCTGAACCTGTGCATTAGTGTAAACATGATAATTGTCCAATGCATTTTGCAAGTCGAACAATTTATTTGGGTCGGTGGCTTCGCCTAAAATGGTTGTTTCGTAATATGGTTCAAATGAATTTTTAATTTCATCGGTGGAGTTGGCAAAGTCCAGCACAAAGGTGTCGGTCTTGCCTAATATAGTTCTGTTCAATCTTGAAAGTGTTTGCACAGCACTAACACCACCTAATTTCTTATCCACATACATTGTATGCAACAGCGGCTGGTCAAAACCTGTTTGGTATTTGTTTGCTACAATTAAAAATCGGTTATTCGCTTTCTTAAACTCGTCAGGGATAGTGGCACTTGAAAAACCATTCAATGATGATTCGGTTTGTCCGTCTATCTCCCCCGAAAATGCAACAATGGCTTTATATGGAATACTGTTTTCTTCGAGATACTTGTTAAATGCTTTTTTGTATTTCACTGCATTTCTCCGGCTGCTGGTTACTATCATTGCTTTGGCAAGTCCGTTAATTTTCTTTTTTGCAATCACTGCCGACATAAAATGCTCAACCATTACAGCCGTTTTTCTGGCAATGTTTAGTTCGTGGCTTTCAACATAAATTCTCAATTTCTTTTGTGCTTTCTTTTTATCAAATAGCGGGTCGTCTTCTATCTTTTTGAGTAAGGCAAAATGACTGTTGTAAGTGGTGTAGTTCAGTAATACATCTTCAATAAAATGTTCCTGTATGGCTTGTTTCATTGAATACAAATGAAAGGCACGGAACTTTTCCTTTTCGCCTTCTTTAAACTTTACACCAAAGAGTTCAAGCGTTTTGGGTTTTGGTGTAGCAGTAAAGGCAAAGTAGCTGGCATTGGTAAGCATTTTACGACTTTGCACAATATCCACTACTAAATCTTCCGAAGTCAATTCATCGTGTTGGTCTTTGTCCATAAACACAAATTCATCATCGTCCACCTGCACTTTTTCAAAATCTTTGCTCAATGTTGCATTCAGTTTTCCTGCCGTGTTTCCGCTTTGGCTGCTGTGTGCTTCGTCTATTATGATGGCGAACTTGTTACCCGGTAATTCACCAATATCATTTACAATGCGTGGAAACTTCTGAATAGTAGTAATGATAATTTTCTTGCCTTCTTCCAGAGCCTCTTTCAAATGTTTAGAACCTTTGTCAATATGCTCTACCAAACCAGAAACCTGCTCAAACTGTTTGATGTTGCGTTGTATTTGTGAATCCAAAACAATGCGGTCGGTTACAACAATAACAGAATCAAAAACGGCCGATGTATTGGTTTTATCAAACAAACCAACAAGCTGATGAGCAAGCCAACTGATGGAATTACTTTTTCCTGAACCTGCCGAATGCTGAATTAAATACCGCTTGCCAACTCCGCTTTCTTTTGCATCTGTTAATAGGTTACGCACCGAATCCAACTGGTGGTAACGGGGGAAAATCATTTTCTTTACTTTTTCTTTTTTGATTTTGCCATCCGGCAAAATCTTTTCCGATTCTTCTTCTATTAGCTGAACATAGTTTTGAATAATATTTGTGATGCTGTCTTTTGTCAAAATATCTTTCCAGAGATAATTGGTTTTGATGCCTGAAGGGTTTGGTGGATTTCCTGCTCCGTTGTTGTTGCCTTTATTAAATGGAAGAAAAAAAGAGTTTTCTCCTTTCAGGTGTGTACACATCCAAACTTGCTCTGTATCTACTGCAAAATGAACCAAACACCGGGCAAGCCGGAACAATTCTTCTTTCGGGTCACGGGTTTTTTTATATTGTTTGATAGCATCTTTTACATTCTGTTTTGTGAGTTCGTTTTTAAGTTCGAAGGTTGTTACAGGAAGGCCGTTGATGAACAATACAATATCCAGTATGCCTTTTGCAGGTAAATTATTATAAGTTACCTGACGCATTACAGAAAAAATATTCTTCTCGTAAAGCTCTGCGTCTTTGGTGTTAAGATTTGAAACAGGCTTGTCGTAAAAGAGTTTTAGTTTAATACCCGTATTACCGTCTGTTATATCAGTTCTAAGAAGATTGATGATGCCACCCAAACACTTTTCATTAACTACCGTTTCGTCTTTTATTTTTCGATTGATGAGATATAAAATACGTTGCCTGAAATTACTGCCGTGGCTTTTTTTTAATTTAGCAACCTCATTAGGTTGAGTTTCTTCTATAAATTTAAAAAGTAAATCTTCATCCACACACTCGGTTCGGTTGAATTGGTCAAAGTGGCGTTCCTCAAAACCATTCACCAAACACAAGTGCTGTGTGATATGGGCTTCTAATCCCTTTTCGGTTGTATCGGTATATTTTAATTTTCCCATTCTTTACAATTTCATTGTACCCGTTACCGCTTCTGCTATCATGGCTTCCCGGTATTCTTTTATTAACTCTATTTCTCTTTCGGCTTTGCTGATGGCAATGTCAAGCGTTTTGGTTTCGGTTTTAATGTGTTTGATAATTTCTTGTTGCTCATTTAAAGTTGGTGGATAAGGAACGAATACGCTGTTTATATCATCATAGCTTAATCCGTGTCGTGTAACGCCTTTGGCAGCCACTTCAAAATGACTATTGATTTTTTTTGATTGAAACAATCTGAACAGAAATTCGCTTTCAACCAATTCTCTATTGGGCTTGATGTGTGCCAAATGGTAAGCACAAACAACATTTTCCAAATCTTCTACAACTAATGCAGGAATGGCAATATCCGCAGCTGTTTCAGAATCTTTGGTAATGATAACATCTCCTTTTTCAACTGTAAAGCGATTTATCTCGGCATCTGTTGCTGTTGCTATCATAAAATCAAAATCGTTGGTGATGTATTCGTGTTTATAAACATCAACGTAGTTGCACAATCTAACTTGCCTTTCTTCTTTGTGACTGTGCTTGTCAACGGTGCTGAAATTTACTTCTGCCAAAAACTTCAACCTTCTCACTTCCCAATGTTCAGGAATTTCGCCCAACACAGTTTCTTTCATCTTCACGCAACCATCAATGCCTTTGGTTACTGCATTGGTAATAATGCTTTGCCTTTGTTCTTTCAGCAATTCAATAAAGCGTTGCTTGGTTAGGATAAAGTGAGTTATTTCACCAGATGTATGGTTGATAAAATCGACTATGTCCGATTGTTCCTTTGGTTTTGGTATAGGAATAGGATTTTGCAAATAAGCATACAAATCTAAATTTTGAATTCCTGTTGTGGCTTTTATTGCGGGATGATTTAATCTTCTATGATAAAGGAAGCGGAAGTAGTAATACAAAAACTCTTTATTGATTTCGCCAATTACATTTAGTCGAGCCATAAAATTAGATGTAACAGCTTTTTCTTTCAAATTGAATAACACAACTCTTCCGACTGGTGAAATTTCGCCACCACCTGATTTTTCAATAATTAAATCACCATACTTCAGCAAACGACCTGATTGGTCTGCGTCCGAAATATTTCTGCGTGTCAAATCAGATTGACGTATTCCATATTGCCATTCATCAATGTCTGCTACACGAACACATACAATATCATTCTTATTGTTTTTCGGTTCGCTGCCCCAAACTCCGTTTGTTCCACTTTTCACAATTGTTTTTAGGCGAACAACATTCCAGTGTGAAGGAATATCTCTTAACCAACTTGCTTTTATATTTTGAACTTCCGCTGCTATCATCCCACAATTTCTTTTAAAAGGTTTTCGGTTTCGTGTTCAATTGCAAACAGGTCGGCTGCTATGTCTGCTTTGATGCGTGGTGGAGTGTATTGGTAAAAATATTTGTTGAAGTTTATTTCATAGCCAATTTTGGTTTCGTCTGCGTTCCACCAGGCATCATCAGCAAACGGAATTACTTCCCGTTCAAAGAAGGTTTGTATGTCTTCTTTCAGCGGTATGTTTTCATAATCTTTCAAAGCAGGGTCGCTTGCATATTCTATGCTGCCGTCTTTGTTTTGCTTCTTTATCACGGCTGCGGCTTTCGGGTTGGTCAAGCTTACAGCACCCAACAAATCTTTTTTGTCTTTGGCTGCCAGTTTTACGTTTTGCTTTTTCAGTTCTTTATCAAACTTTTCTTCAAACACATTAAAGTCGTCAAACAATTTATCGCCAAAAGTTTCAGCCAATGTTTTAGCGTGGTTCATCAAATCAAGGTCTCGTTGCCAAATGGCAGTATCAAGCAATTGCTTTACAATTTTCTGCTTCTTCTTAGGTAATGATGCAAGGGTAATTTCTGTTTCGCCATCTTCGGTTTCTTCGTCATCATTGTCTTGCATAAAGTAATTGAGCAGCCATTGTTCCAGTTTGGCGATTGCTTTTTTGTCATACACTTCGTTGCCAAACTCTTTGTAGAGTTCTTCACGTAAAGCACTGTTGTTGCTCACAAAGCGAAGCGAAGCCACTCGTTTGGCGGTGAACTGCACCATTAGTCGTAAAGGTCGGTGGACAATGATTTGGGCATAGCCAAACTCGTTGTTGTCAAAAACCTTGCTGTGTTCATTTCGATTAAATTCCAGATACAGTTTCGTAATGTCGTCAATGTTCTTTTTGGTAAGTTCGTTGCGTTTACTTCCCAATGATTTTTTCATCTTGCCAAAGAAGTTTTCACCATTGGCGTTGATGAGTTGAATTTTACCTTTTCTATTTTTTGGTTTTCGGTTGGTGATAATAAAAATGTAGGTCGGAATACCAGTGTTATAAAATATATCGTTGGGCAAAGCAATGATTGCTTCCAGCATATCGCTTTCAATTATGTGTTTGCGGATTTCGCTTTCACCTTGTCCTGCATCGCCTGTAAACAAAGCCGAACCATTGTGAACAGAAGCAATGCGGCTGCCTTGCTCGGTGTCTTTCATCTTGCTAAGCATATGCAATAAAAACATCAACTGTCCGTCATTTACACGGGTAACGGCCGGTTCGGCAGCATGTGCATAGCGTTGCTTAATCTGAAAACGAGGGTCAATAATTTTACCTTTGTCGCCAACACTTAAAGCCTTTTTATCATCAGCCCAACTCGTACCATAAGGTGGATTAGTGAGCATAAAATCAAAGCGAAGTTCCTTTGGAAAACCATACTGACTCAAAGTGCTGCCATATACAATTTTTTCAGGGTCTTCTCCTTTCAACAGCATATCCGATTTGGAAATGGCGTAAATGGTTGGGGTGTTTTCCTGCCCGTAAACATGAACTGTAGCTTTTGATTTTATTTCACCGTCTTCATCAGTAATGTATTTTTTCGATTCAGTTAGCATTGCTCCAGAACCTGCACAAGGGTCGTAAACCAAAAAAGTTCCGTTCTGGATTTGCTCTTTCACTGGCAGAAACAAAACATGTGTCATCAGTTCAATAATTTCACGGGGCGTAAAATGTCGCCCTGCCTCAGCATTAGTGGCTTCATTAAACCTGCGAAGCAAATCTTCAAACACATAACCCATTGCCAATGGCGGTAAGCTTTCTGGCCGCAAATCAATTTTAGGGGACACAAATTTTTCTATGGTGGAAAATAGTTTGAAGGCTTCATCTAATGTTTCTAATTCGTTTCGAAATTTGAACTTTGTAATTATGTCTTGAACATTGTCTGAAAAACCGTTCAAATAATTTTCGAAATTGCTACGAAGATTTTTGGGGTCGTCCAACAGTTTTTTCAAAGTGAAAGGAGAAGTATTGTAAAATGCTTGTCCGCTTCCGTTCTGCTTGCTTGTAAGCAATGCAGTAAGGTCATTTAGTTTTCCTTTATACTTTTGGTATGTTTCCAAAACCTTGTCTTTTGTTGGCTCCAACACTGCATCCAAACGCCTGATAACGGTCATAGGCAGAATAACATCTTTATATTTACTCGGCTCGTAAGTGTTAATCAAAACCTGGTCAGCTACGGAGTAGATAAAATTGATTAATGGTTGAAGTGATTGTGTGTTTAATCTCATATTTCCTGTCTATCTGTTATGCTTTAAGAAAGTTCTCAAGATAATTTATTTAAGTGGTTTTGTCACCCAATAAGCTGTCCCCAAAGGTATTGTCAAATAGTGGGTGGTGGGTGGGCTTGGTTGTTGAGCAAGGTTTTATAGATGAAGTGTTGAAGAAATGCTGATAGAATTCCGTCAGCCGGGGTGGGTGGGTTGTGCTGCTGGCATTTTTAGCTCTTTGCAAGGTTGGCTTTGTGTCGGGGCTTTGTGTGCCTTGCAATGTGCTAAAAATAGCGAGGGGTCGGGTGGCAAAGTCATGTTAGTTTGAATTTAAGTAGGATGATGATTAGGGTGACACATAACACGTAAATTTACGGCACTCCCTCTGGGTTTTCAAGAAAAATGCCTTTTGATTTTTAATTATTTAATCTTCGCCATTTCAATTGTTATTGTACCAATCCGCCATTCGCCATTGTTTATTTCTCCTTTTTATTTGTTACCTGTTTTGTTCCTACCAGTCTATCTTTCCCTTTCTCCAAAGATCATCCAGCGGGTTTATAATATTCACCAGCTCTTTTCTGCTTACATGCAGATAGCGTTCCGTCGTTCTTATATCAAAGTGGCCTAAAAGATCCTTAATATAGCGGATATCCGTTCCCTTTTCCATCAGGTGGGTTGCAAAACTATGCCTCAATGAGTGAATACCGACCTCCTTGTGTATTCCCGACCTCGCTTTTGCCAATTGAAATATCCGTTGAATGGTTCTTACCGGATAGGCATCGCCGGATTGTTCAGACTCAAATAAATAAACTTTGGGCTTAGGCTTGTAATTTTTGATATACGACCGCAGTATATCAAGCAATACCGGGCTTAGGGTTACATACCGGTCCTTTTTACCTTTGGCCTGCTCTACCAATATCTGCATTCTGTCGCTATCAATATGCTTTATTTTAAGGGCAGCTACTTCACTTACCCGCAGCCCGGCGCTGTATGCTGTAAACAACATTGCCTTGTGTTTGATATTGGTAAGTGCTTTAAATAGTTTACCCAAGTCATCCTCGCCAAGTACCTTTGGCAGTAACATGGGTTTCTTTGGCCTTGGTATCTCACAGAAATACTTTTCTCTATTCAGTACCTGCTCAAAGTAGAATTTCAGCGCATTCAATCTGCTGTGCGCCGTATTCTCATTTATACCTTCCTTTTCCATAGCATACACCATATATCTGCGCAAATCATCGGGCGCCAGCTCATTCACTGGTTTATTTTTTAATACCCGAAGCAACTGCATAAACTCATTTCTGTAAGTGCGTATCGTGGATTCGCTATACGCTTTCAGCTTCATCTGCTCCACAAATTTTTCCAGTGCTGCCAGGTTTTCAGTGCTGAGATTCCATGCCGGCGAAGAAAATACCGGTTTATGTATCCTTTTACCTGCTGTACCGGGCAACGTGTTATCTACCCTTTTCTTTTTGAGAAGATATTCTTTTAGCTCCTTGGTGTCAATCTTTGCGAACGGCTTTAAATACTGTATCGCTTTTTCGCAGGAATCTTTGTCCAGCGGGATATACCAGCAACCGTGGGTCTGCGACCACTTCACAGCACGAATTTTCCTCACTTCTTTATTTAGTAAGAAATCTTTTTCAAACATGAGTCCCGCCTTTTCTCCGCCACGATGAAAAAAGGGATGAAATTTAATTGTCTTCATCCCATTAAATTAACCGATATTTTATTTTTTTACAACCCGGCACTCCTTCTTATCTCCAGCATTCGGCCCCCCTAAATCCCCTCCTTCAGAGGGGACTTACAGCGGTCATTATATTCCCGCCTTGCTGCTTATCTCAAGCATTCTTTTGATGGGTCTTAGCGCCGCCAGCCGCAGTTCCTCATCCATCGTTATCTCCGGTGTTTCGTACTCCATGCACAGGTATAGTTTTTCCAGTGTGTTCAGCTTCATGTGTGGGCATTCGTTGCAGGCGCAGGTGTTTTCCGGCGGGGCGGGTATAAAAGTTTTATGCGGGCTGGCCTTCTGCATCTGGTGCAGTATGCCGGTTTCAGTTACTACAATGTATTCCTGTGCGGCATCGCTTTGTGTGTACTTCAGCAGTCCCGTGGTGCTGCCGATAAAATCAGCAATCCGCAATACGTGGTCTTCACATTCGGGATGGGCAATCACCTTTGCCTGCGGGTGGCGCACCTTCAGCTTTGTTATTTTTTCCAGGCTGAAAATTTCATGCACCATGCAGGTGCCGTCCCACAGCAGCATGTTGCGGCCCGTCACCTTGTTGATGTAGGCGCCTAAATTTTTATCCGGCGCAAATAGGATGGGCTGCTCTTTGGAAAAACTCTCCACAATCACTTTCGCATTGCTGCTGGTGCATATCACATCGCTCAGCGCTTTGATGCCGGCGCTGCAGTTGATATAGCTCACCACCACATGGTCCGGATGTTCTTCTTTGAATTTTTTAAACAGCAGCGGCGGGCAGCTGTCGCTGAGCGAGCAGCCGGCTTTCAGGTCGGGAATGACAACTTTCTTGGTTGGATTAAGAATCTTTGCCGTTTCCGCCATGAAGTGCACGCCGGCAAACACAATCATCGCCGCATCGGTTTTCTCCGCCCGTTGCGCCAGCCCCAGGCTGTCGCCAATGTAATCGGCCACATCCTGTATGTCGGGCTCCTGGTAGTAGTGCGCCAGCAGTATGGCATTCTTTTCTTTTTTCAGCCGCTCTATTTCGGCAAACAGGTCAAGCGTGGGGTCAATGTCAACAGCGAGAAAGCCCTTTGTTTCTACTTCTGACCTGGCAAGTGTAAGCGTATCGGGGTTCATAGCATCACGTTTTTTGTTCCGGCTGCACCGTGCAGCGCCGCAATATTCCACATCGCAACCCAATCCGGCAAATCAAATTTTCTATGCACCATCCTTTCTTATAATAATTATAATACTATTTATTATTTAAAAAGAGCTTATTATTATTAGGGCTGTGGATTCGTGGAAAAGATTTCAGTGCAAAGTTACTTACTCAGATCAATTCACAGGTTAACCGGCGAAATCCACAGTGATGCATGTTGCAGGGTGCGGCTTCCACGGCTCTTTCCACAACCTTGTGGAAACTGGACGACCTGAACAAACAACCACCGGCTGTAAAAACATCCTGTGGATATAGTATGCATTAACCGGTTAAAAGCAACATACCTGTTTTTATTTTTACTTTTTACTTTTTACTTTCATTCCCGGCTGTTTCATATTCACGTTTCACCCATGTTTTTACACAATAAAAAATTTTTTCTAACAGCGTGTTGGGGAGAAAAAGTTTCTTTACCGATTAAAACCGGTTGAGCGGGGTCAATGAATCCGGTATAAAACAACGATAATAGGGGGCATCTCAAATTTTCGCTTTTGCCCCTATCCCCTGAAGGGGAATATCAAACTTTCGGATCCTACTCCCCTTTAGGGGTTGGGGGCTGTTTCGGTTTGAGGATGCGAAAATTTGAGATGCACCCCGATAATAAAACCGCCCGCCCGGCAGAAACAAATCTTTTAACTTTACTGCTCTTTATAAAAAAACAACAACCATGAGACGACTTCACCTGCTGCTGACCACCGCTGTTTTTATTTTCATTTCTCTTTTCTCCTTCGCCACCGAAGGCATGTGGCTGCCACACCTGCTGGAAAAGCTGAATGAAAAAGAAATGAAAAGCCTCGGCATGAAGATAAGCGCAAAAGAAATCTTCAGCATCAACAGCGGAAGCCTTAAGGATGCTATCGTCAGCTTCGGCGGATTCTGCACCGGCGAGGTTATCTCCACCAGGGGGCTTGTGCTCACCAATCATCACTGCGGCTTTGATGCTATTCAGAATCATTCCACGCTTGAACATAACTATATCCGCGACGGCTTCTGGGCCATGAACAACGGCCAGGAAATTCCAAATCCAAACCTGTTCGTCACCTTTATAGTGCGCATTGAAGAGGTAACCCAACAAGTGCTGGCCGGCGTATCAAAACAAATGAACGAAAGCGAACGCCAGTCGCAGGTAGATAAGAACATGGATGCGCTGCGCAAAACAGTAAAGAAAGAAAGCTACCAGGCGGCACTCATCCGCGGCTTTTTCGAAAATAATCAATACTATCTTTTTATAACCGAAACCTATCGCGATGTGCGCCTTGTGGGTGCGCCGCCATCCGCCATCGGCAATTTTGGAAAAGATACCGACAACTGGATATGGCCCCGCCACACCGGCGATTTTTCTTTGTTCCGCATTTATGCAGGCAAAGACAACAAGCCCGCCGATTATTCGCCGGACAATATTCCTTATACACCCAAAAAGGCTTTGTCCATTTCAATGAACGGGGTGAAGGAAGGCGACTTCACCATGGTGTTTGGGTTTCCCGGCCGCACCACGGAATACCTGCCCGCATCTGCCGTGGAGCAGATCATGACGGTAAACGACCCGGCAAAGATTGCCATCCGCGAACAGGCACTTAGCATCATTGACGGCTTTATGCGAAAAGACGAGCAGGTAAAAATTCAGTACGCATCCAAGTATGCCGGCATCCAGAATGCATATAAAAAATGGCAGGGTGAAGTGCTGGGCCTTACCCAAACCAATGCGCTGGATAAAAAGCGGCAATACGAAGCGGAATTTCAAAAGCGGGTAAATGCAAATCCGCAATGGAAAACCGGGTATGGCAACCTGCTTAGTGACCTGGATGCGGCGTACGCCGAGCTGAAACCCGTTGGCTTTGCACGGGATTATTACCTTGAAATCACCAGCAAAATTGAATTGTTCACCGTGGCGGGCCAGCTACAGTCGCTTGTAAGCGCTTATGAGAAAGATGGGGAGAAAGGATACAACCAGCGCCTGCCGCAGGTAAAAGGATTTCTTGATGACTTCTTAAAAGAACACAGCACAGCGGTGGACAAAAAACTTTTTGCAGCGCTGATGAAGATGTTCGTGATGGACCAGGAAAAAGAAAACGTTTCGGAGCAGATGAAGAAACGCTCCATGGCCGAAGCGGGAGATTTCGAAAAGGCGGCAGAAAAGCTTTATAACGAAACCGTCATTCTGGATGCAAAAACAGTTGCCGGCCGCCTGCAGCTTACCGCCGCCGAAGCGGTAAACTCCATAAGAGCCGATGCGGCCGTAGTGCTGTACAACGATATATTGAAAACCTACCAGCAGCAGGTGCAGGGCCGGCTCAACGAAATACAGGGCCGCATCAACCGGCTGCAGCGGCTTTATATGCAGGCACAAACGGAAGTGTTTAAAGAAAAACGTTTTTATCCCGATGCCAACGGCACTATGCGGGTTACGTACGGCAATGTGAAAGGCTATGAAGCCCGTGATGCCGTACGGTACGATTTTTACACCTACCTCGACGGCGTGATGGAAAAATACAAACCCGGCGATTACGAGTTTGATGTGCCCGAAAAGCTGCGCCAGCTTTACCACGATAAAGATTACGGACCCTACGCCAGCAACGGGAAACTGCCTGTTTGCTTCATCGCATCCAACCACACCACCGGAGGCAACAGCGGCAGCCCGGCGCTGGATGCCAATGGCCACCTTATCGGCCTCAACTTCGACCGGGTGTGGGAGGGCACCATGAGCGATATCAACTACGACCCCGGCATCTGCCGCAACATTATGGTGGACATCCGCTACATTTTATTCATCATTGACAAGTTTGCCGATGCCAAACATCTTATTAAAGAAATGAATCTTGTTGTGGGGCCGCCAAAGAAAGTTTAATGAAAAAAAAAATTTTGGGGCTCTCAGCTGCAGCCTGAAGCCGGGCAGCAGCTCCGGCTGTCCGCTTGTAGTGCCGCCTGCGGCGGCAGCTACCGCTTCCATCCGGCAGCCCTTCGGCAATAGTGCAAAGCCGGGCAGAGAGTGGAAACCCCCCCGGATTATACAAGCCGTATCAGGCGATAGTTCATTGATGGTCGTTACACAGGGGAAAAAGAAAAAAGGGGAGTTTATTTTACGTCCACAAACCCGGATGTTTTATTCTTTATTCACACCCCAGACAAATGAATAGTTGACACCAATGTAACCGTGAATAAGGCGGTCTCTCATACCGGCCATGTTTTTCCACTGTATTGAACTCCGGGTAACTTTAAAGTCAGCGGGAATTTTCTTTGTCGCTTCACCGATGATTTCCGGGCTCCGGACAACAGCCCTTTTCAACGTTTCATCATGTAAAAAATCATCCTTTGATAAGCCCCGGCTTACAGAAAGCAAATATTTGCATTCATCAGCGATATGCCGTAAAAACTCAATCGGCTCCTTAGACATACATTACATCATTTAATATTTTAGGTCCGATGTATTTACTCAAACCGTTTTTGGTAACGATTTCAACATTTTCATTCTTAAAAAGATTCTCGAATATATCACAGACGGCCATGTAATTGTCAAATCTCTCTTCGTCGGGCTCAAAATCTATTAACAAATCAATGTCACTTTTAGTTGATTGTTCATTACGCAAATAAGAACAAACAACCCAAGAGCGGATACCCCAAATTTTGACAATTCAGCCTTGTGGGATTTTAAAATAGCGATAATGTTTTCTTTTGTTGTCATTTAACAAAGATATAGCCGCTTTGCGTATTTGAAATGGTCAATAAAAACCACCACCATCAACCCGCCACCCCACCAAAATGCTAAACCGGCACAGCAAAAGATTTCTTTTAATTTCTATTCACCGTTCTTTGCTGCTGTTGCCAGCAACAGGCATATACAAAAGCTCAAAACCCAACTCCTGTTTTTCCACAGATTTTCCCCTATTTTTGCCCGCCCGTACCGAAATGTAACGCAGGTAAATTCTTGCATGTATACGTTCGGGCGGGCCGCCCTCCGAAGAGCACCCTCTTCGGGTAATTTTTTATAATCAGAATTTACTATGTCAGTAATCCAGAGTATTCGTGAAAAGTATGCAAAGTGGGCCGTGGTGGCCATCGCCCTGGCGCTGTTAGGTTTTATTTTAACCGACTACTTCACTGCCCAAAACAGGATGTTTGGCGGCGGTTCATCTACCACGCTTGGCTCGGTGAACGGAAAGAAAATTGAGTTCCTCGACTTTGAAACCAAGCTGAAAAATGCCGAGCAGCTTCTGCAGGCTCAGGGCCAAACCCTTGATGAAAACCAGCGTCACCAGAACAATGAAAGACTCTGGAACCAGGAGGTGGAGCAAATCATCATGAATGCCGAGTTTGGTAAGCTGGGCATCACAGTAGGAAAGAGGGAGCTGAACGATTACCTGTTTGGCGCTAACCCGCCACCCGACCTGCGGCAGCGGTTTTCCGACAGCCTCGGCAATTACAACCCGGCGGCAGCCCAGGAGTTTATCAACCAGCTTCGCCGCAGCACCAATCAAACCGACCGCGACCAGCTGAACAGCTATCTTGCTTCCGTCGAGTACAACCGCCAGGTGGAAAAATACACATCGCTGCTCAGCAGCTCGGTTTATTTTCCCAAATGGTATATCGAAAAACAAAATACCGAAGCCAGTGCGCTGGCCAAAGCGGCTTACGTGGTTTATCCCTATTCAAAAATTGCCGACAGCACCATACAGGTAAGCGACAAAGAGATTGAAGAATACATCAACAAAAACAAAGAACAATACCGCATTGAAGAAAGCCGCAGCATAGCGTACGTGGTGTTTGATGCGGCGCCAACGGCCGGCGATTCAGCCGAGGTAAAAAAACAGATGGAAGATTTAAAAACTGACTTTAGCTCAGCCGCCGACCCCGCAGTTTTTCTTGCCCGCTACGGCAGCACGTTTCAGTACAGCGATGTGTACAACAGCAAATCGCTGATACAGGTGCCGAACAAAGACAGCATTTTTGCCCTGCCCAAAAACGGCATCTTCGGTCCCTACCTTGACGAAGGCAGCGGCCGGGGCAGCTATGTAATGGCAAAAAAGATTGATGAAAAAAATTTACCCGATACGGTAAAATGCCGCCACGTACTCATCAGCACCGATGTGACCCAGGGCGGGTTTGAAGACAGCGCGGCTTCCAAAAAAATTGACAGCGTGAAAAACGCCATCAATGGTGGTGCTTCGTGGGCCGACATGGTGCAGCGGTACAACCCGCAGAGCGACGGCAGCCGCCAGCAAAACGGCGAAATGACTTTTGCATCAGCCGAAATTCAACAGCCCAACTTTGCCAAAGAGTTTGCGCAGTTTATTTTATTTGATGGAAAAAAAGGAGAGAAGAAAGTGGTAAAGACCAGCTTCGGTTATCACTTTATCGAAGTAATGGAGCAGAAAAATTTTCAGCCGCATTATAAAGTAGCCTACTTCGCCAAAAACATTGTACCCAGCGATGAAACTGATCGGGTGGCCTTGGAGGCTGCAAGCAGGTTTGCCAGCGAAAGCCGCGACCTGAAATCGTTTGACGCCAATATTGAAAAGATGAAAGCGCAGGGTTACCAGAAATTCACCGCGGCTTTCATCAGGCCCAACGATATTATGATACAGGGCATCAATGCTTATGGCACCAGCCGCAACCTGGTACGGGAAATTTACAAAGCCGGTAAAGGCGATGTGCTGCAGCAGGAGCGGGTAGGCGATAAATATATAGTGGTAGCCATAACCGAGGTGTTTAAAGAAGGCACAGCGCCGGTATCGCTTGTGCGGCCTTCATCCGAAATCCCGCTGCGCAATAAAAAGAAAGCGGAGCAGATAAAACAGAAGTTCTCAAAATTTTCTTCACTTGATGAAGCGCTGGACAACCTGAAAGACACAACAATAAAAACCACTCCGGTTGACAGCCTTCGTTACTCCGGCGGCGCCCTGGGCTTTGAGCCCAAAATTGTCGGCGCCATTTTTAACCAGGCCAATAAAGGAAAACTTATACCCGAACCCCTGGCCGGACAGCAGGGAGTGTACGTGGTGCGGGTTGATGATTTGACCACCACATCCATCACAGCAGCCGATATTGAAGCGCAAAGAGCACAACTGGCACAGAGGGCAAAGCAAATGCAGAACGCCTACAGCTCACCCATTGCCCTGCTTCGCAAGCTGGCTAAGATTAAAGAC
>Ga0185320_10974396_pt1 | contig 18659 bp, 20 predicted proteins | sample OV2TP2_FD_128023 | JGI IMG/M metagenome (GOLD analysis project Ga0185320, IMG submission 128023) | Hot spring microbial communities from Beatty, Nevada to study Microbial Dark Matter (Phase II) - OV2 TP2 (SPADES assembly) (version 2) | ecosystem: Environmental > Aquatic > Thermal springs > Hot...
AACATGCCCTGACTGCGGAGCAAGTTACGAGCTTGTGAAGACGCAAGAAGGATTTAATATCAAACCGGCACAAGTGGTTGGCGAGGATTGGGGCGAGTGAACAATAGACTTACAATTCTTTACGACAACATTCGCTGGGAAGAAAAAGCATTGTACGAAGCTGCAAGGAAGAAAGGTCTTGATGTTAAAACAGTCAACTGCACAGACCTGTTTGTCGATCTAAGCAATGGTGTTACAGAAACCTACGGAACCGTTCTGCAGAGATGTGTAAGTTACTTTAGAAGCCTTCACTCTACAGCAGCTCTGGAAGGCAAGGGCGTGAGGGTTGTCAATGGCTTTAACACAAGCGTAATTGCTGGTAACAAGTTGTTTGCGCATATACAGCTACGAAAGGCCGGGATTGCGACGCCGAACAGCATGCTTGCATTTTCGCAAGATTCTGCGTTGAATGCGCTTGAGAAGTTAGGCTATCCCTCTATTCTCAAGCCTGCTATTGGCAGCTGGGGGAGGCTTATCGCGTTACTGAAGGACAGAGACTCTGCAGAATCGATCATAGAGGACAGGGAGCACATGTTCCCACTCTATCAAGTATACTTTCTTGAAGAATTTGTAAAGAGACCTCCAAGGGATATCAGGGCTATAGTTATCGATGATAGGGTCGTTGGAGCAATATACAGATATTCTCCCGAAGGCAAGTGGAAGACAAATATGGCGCTGGGGGGAAGGGCTGAATTATGTCCTGTGACAAAAGAGCTGGAGGATATATGTTTGAAGGCAAGCAAGGCAGTAAACGGTGAAATAGTTGGTGTTGATCTTATGGAGAGCGAAGACCGTGGTCTGCTTGTGCATGAAGTTAATAACACTACCGAATTCAAGAACGTTGTAAGAGTTACAGGAGCTGAAGTTCCATCGCTGATGATAGATTACATTGCAAACTCCAATAGATAGAAATGGTTTCCAGCACATATGCTGTTGAATTATTGAAGAAGGCACTGGAGCTTTACACTCCCTCCAGACAAGAGTCTACCCTTGCAAACCTCATTGCGGAGAAGGCATCGAGTGAGCTGGGTTTTGAAAGTGTACAAACAGATGACGTTGGCAATGTAATAGCAACGAAAGGTTATGGAAAGCCAAGGGTGTTGCTATGCGGTCACATGGACACGGTACCTGGACAGATACCTGTTAGAGTAGCTGATGGCTTCATTTACGGCCGTGGCGCTTCAGATGCAAAATCCCCGCTGATCGCGATGTTGCTTGCGGCTTCAACTGTACAGAGACAGTATGGCACGGTAATATTTGCTGGAGTTGTCGATGAGGAGGGAAATGCAACTGGGGTAAGAAACTTGGTAAGGAGCAGGATCGATGCAGACTATGCAATATTCGGCGAGCCCAGCGGTATAGACAACATAACCATTGCATACAAGGGAAGGCTTGCCCTGCGGATAGCATGCGATGTAGGCGCCAGCGCACATGCAAGTGCACCATCACTGGCAAAGAATGCTATTGAAGAGATTTTTGACATGTGGGGCTCGATAAGGAGCAGCATAGAAGGTGTAAGTCCAAAGGGAAACAAGTCAGGTCTATCGTGCTGCCTGACGGAGATAGATGGAGGATCAAGCCACAACGTTACACCAGCAAAGTGCAAGATGACAATTGATGTGAGAATACCCACGCAGATGAACACCGCAAATGTGCTTGATATGCTGGATCGCGCCATAAAGGATGTTGCCATCAAGAAGGGCATAAAGACCAGTTACAGGCTCGAAGACAGGACTGAGCCATTTGAGGCCGATCACGCATCGCCTCTCGTTAGAGCACTTGTTTTAGGTGTCCTTGATGTTACGGGCAAGAGACCCATGCTTTTGCGAAAGACGGGAACTGGCGACATGAATGTGTTGGGAAATGCGTTCAACATACCTGTGGTAACATACGGTCCTGGGGAAGCGCATTCTTCACACACTGTTGACGAGCGAGTTTCGATCGATGAATATGTATCCAGCATCGAAGTTTACAAAAGAACGCTTTACCATCTATCAAGACTACACAGAAGGCGCAAGGAAAAATCTGTCTGATCAAAACTTTACGACCTTAAATTAAAAATTATGCGTTTGTATAAATAATGGTGCTAGAGATGCTATATGACATGTCCCGCGAGGAGATGATAAAACTTCATAAAGGCCACGATGTTACATGCGAACGCTGCGGTCTTGTTGCCATAGAGTTCATTGATTATGCAAAGGCGTTAATGGATAACAGACCAAACCTTTACAACAGAAACAAATGCTGGTGCACCTTGCCAATGGAGTTCTCCTGCAATGACTGCAAGGAAAAGTTTTCTGTCTCCTGATATCAAGAACTTATTATTACAGATAGTTCTCCTATAATTATGCTCTGGCTTGTAGGACTTGGCATACATGGATACAAGGGATTAAGTGCAAAGGCGTTAGAAGTTCTGAGCAGCATTAATACAATTTACGTTGAAAAGTACACCAGTCCAATGCCAGATCCTGATATAGATGCGTTGAAAGGTGCATTGAACAAAGAGATCAAGATAGTACCTAGATGGTTTGTTGAGGATGGGAGAGAGATACTAGAGTCTGCCAAAAGCAACGATGTTGCATTAATTGTCTATGGCGACCCTTTGATTGCAACTACGCACCTTGAATTGAGGGTTAGGGCGGAGAAGGATGGGATAAAGTGCAGAGTACTACATGCCTCATCTTCAATAACATCCATAATAGGTGAATGCGGATTGCACATGTACAAGATTGGGCGGATAATTACCCTCGTATCCGAAGCCCAGGCCATTGCAAGCATCTACTATACCATTTACAGCAACCTAATTACAGACAACCATACGCTTATCCTTCTGGAATACAACCAGGAAAAGAACTTCTTCCTAAAGCCAAACGATGCATTTAACATGCTGCTCGACTGCGAGAAGGATCAAAAGCATGATGTGATCTCTGAGGACATCTTTGCCATAGTTGCATCGAGAATTGGCAGTGATGATCAGAGAATAACATCAGGCAGGATAGGTTCATTGTTGCGGTATGATTTTGGCGCTCCTCCACACTCGATAATAATTACAGGTAGTTTACACTTCACAGAAATAGACGCACTGAAAGTATTGACCAAGATGTTCGATGAACCTACAAACAACTCAAAAGGCATAACGAAGATTGCGGAACAGATGGTGCAGAAATATGTACCGAAAGCAAAGAGGGCGCTTGAGCAAGCAATGAACTCGGTAAATGATGACAAAGGTTTCAGCGAGATCTTTGAAAACGCAGAATACTACATAAGCGATGCTGAAAGATTCTTAAAACAAGGCAAGCTCGAGCTTGCCGTTTTGAGCATAGGATATGCAGAGGGGTTGATAGACGCAATAAGGTTCCTGAAAAGAGTTAATGCCTAGGAGTAGGATTGCGCTCTAACATGACAAATGGTATGATGCCCAACCTCTATATTGCAACATAATTGTAACGATTATGCTTTTATTATCATGCATTGCATGGTAGTAGGATTGGACGCGCTGGACAAAGCTTTGCTGTCATCGATATACGCATCTACACTGGATGGCAGGAACGTATTTGAAAGTGTAAAGGAACGGATTCCTGTCAGCGATGAGATACTGAAGAAGCGCGTTGATGCGCTAAAATCGCTTGGCATGATCAACAAGGAAATGCATCTGACCGATATAGGCAGAGATGCATTAAAAGTTGTATTTGCTGGCGGCGTCTTTGACATCATCCATCCAGGGCATATACATACATTAAGATCAGCAAAATCATTGGGCGATGTTCTCGTTGTTTCGATTGCAAGGAATATTACAGCCGTAAAGACCAAGGGTAATCCTCCTATGCACGATGAGAAGTTAAGGCAAGAATTAGTTTCATCGTTGAGGTTCGTGGATCTGGCGTTGCTGGGAAATGAAGAGGACATATTCAAAACTGTGGAACTAGTTAAACCAAATATAATTGCCTTAGGCTATGATCAAGTGCACCAAGAAAAGCATATTGTTGAAGAATGCAAGAAACGGGGCTTGAACCTTCAGGTTGTCAGACTGCAATCACCAGTTCCCGATCTCAAAAGTTCCTCAATAAAAAAGGATCTGGGAGGGTCTCTCTACAACATTTAGTTTGATTTTGTGGGTAAAGGAACCTTGATGTTTACTTTATCCCCATCTTTGATTTTAACAATGTCCTTGATCTTCACTGGCGCGATTACTTCTATTACGTTATCACCGTGATGTGTCCTTTCGATTATTAACAATGCACCATTCACCTTATCATTTATTATTGCATTGTAGCATTTGGCCCAACCATATGTGCGCTTTCCATCGCTAAACCCGTCTATGAACACACCAGGATATCTATCAAGTTCTTTCTTTGCGCTAACATATACCTGATCTTCAAGTTTGATGTTAAGTGTACCAGGAAAAGGCGTGTAGCCCAATTTTTTAACAAACTGATTTTTGTAACCAGCCATAGACATGTAATATGCGCCTTCACCCATTCCAGAGATGGCAGTGCCTTGGAACTCCAACTGATTTGGCGCTGAATCCAGTGCTGTTTTTACTGCCAAAAACAATTTTGACATCTGTTCATAACCCTTGTCTGTTACCTTCACACGAAATCCTTGGCCCTTTCTTACTCTATGCAAATACCCATCGTTCTCGAGGTCAAGTAGATGCTTTGATGCCGCCTGCTGTGATCTACCTATACTCTTTCCCAACTCTTTTGTAGTTATCTCTACATAGTTATGTCTAGCTCCTCTTACCAGCAACTCCACCAATGTCAGTATGTGCTGCAGCTTTATCTCCGTCATGTGTGATCTTAGTTCACGCCAAGTTCATTGAACGTCCTTAATGTAAGCTCATGAGCTTTCTTCAGCTCAGCCATCCTGTGACCAACTATGTACTGCACGCCAGCTTTAGAGCACGCATCAACCAATCTTTGCGTTATTATTCCATCCAGTACCAGATACTTGGCTCCCTGCTCGTCTTGCAACTTCTGCACAAGCTCGCTAACAGGAACCCTGAACATCTGATTCATAGTATTGTCAAATGCTACAGCCTCTAGCGTTTCATTTATTTCCTGAAAGAAGTCTTTTACCTTGCTCGCAAAGTTATCCGTGTCTTCAATTGGTTTTTGCGTGATCTGCATAGCCTGTGCAGCATCCTTCAGCAGATCGACTATCTCTACAGGCGTAAGCTCTTCTACTTCCCTTCCTGTTGGTGCCCTAACGACCTTGTCTATCTTAACAGCACCTTCCAGTTCCTTCAGGATCAGATCACCTGCTCTATCTCCGTCCAAAAATGCAATAACACGCTTCTTGTCCTTGCATAGCTTTACTACCGGTTCAGCTATTCTTGCGCCTTCAATCGCAATCGCATTATCAAAACCAGCCCTCAACAAATTGATCACATCAGCCCTGCCTTCAACCAGTATTATCCAGTCTGATTCGAACACACCAGAGCCACATGCTAGCTGTTCCTTTCCAAAAGCAGTTAACTTGCCTGGTTTGGTAGCATCGTAAACGTCCTTCAGCATCTCTTCTGACTCACTCATGGTTTTCGTAGCCCACTCCTGGACTATTTTTTTAGCTCTGTCAACGATTACCTTCTTCTTTATTTCACGGATATCTTCTATGCCTGCCAATATGAACTTCGCTTGAAACGGCCCTACTTTGTCTATGCTCTCTACTGCGGCTGCTATGAGTGCTGCCGTCGATATATCAGTACTCATGGGTATTATGGCATCTCCAACCGTCTTGCTGGTCTTCGTCTCAACATTCACTTCGATCCTGCCCACTTTGGACACCTTCTGCAACTCATTTAGGTTCATTTCCGGCCCTAGAAGTCCCTCCGTCTGTCCAAATATAGCTCCTATGATGTCGGCCTTCTCTACTATTCCATCGACGTCGAACTTCATTTTAACATGATACTTTACAATCCCTGAATTAGGCAAATTCAACCTCCTAACTATAAGTCGGAGTTTTAAAGATTCCGCCTAGATATAAGTGCTTTGGGTTCTTGAAGATTGCAGAACAACTAAATAGAAAGAAAGTCGTTGCATGACAAATGGTACTAGAGTGGTTCTTCCTTACAATATTTTCTGCAATCGCATATTCTGCACTTGACATTACAGAGAAACATCTGATCTCAAAAAGGATTCCAAGCGCGCTCATGCTTGCAATATTCATCTCAGTTTTTTATCCAATCAATCTTGCGATAATACCAGTATTCTTTGAAATCAACCTTTCGTTTTTACCTTCGGTGGCAAGTTTCGCTATCGGTTCTGGCATGGGCATAGCCTACCTTTTGTTCATGAAGTCCCTTCGGGTTGAAGAGGTTTCCAAGGTAGTTACGTTAAACTACACGTATCCGTTGTTCATAGCACCAATCGCCTTTGTCTTTCTTAACGAAGATCTGAACTTTTCCAGCTATGCTGGTATAGTATTACTTGTGGCAAGCACGTTTCTTATTTCATACAAGAGGATAGGAAGGAGCACATTCTATTCACCAGCACTGTTATTGATGACCATACTGAATATTGTAATTGCGGTTGAAAACGTGCTTGCAAAGTATCTCTTTTCATTCACGAACTTCTGGAGTTTCATATTCTGGCTCACTGCAGGCTTGATTACAGTGAGGCTTTCGCTGCTGCTGGTACCTAGGTTCAGGAGAGACTTTGCTAAGATAGGGTTTGACCGAAAGCTCGTTGGATTCGGAGTGGCGATAGCAGGGTTGTTCCTAGTGGCTAACCTGCTATATTATGGAGCAGTGTCATTACAGCTTGTTTCACTTGTAGGGGCACTGTCTGCAATACAGCCAATGTTCATCTTGGCAATGGCCTTGGCTATCTCTTACATGAGACCTAGGTTTGTGTATGAGGAGTTATCGAGAAAAGCGACTTTGACAAAAACGATTGCAGTAATATTGGTCCTTGTAGGGACCTACCTCTTAACGTTAAACAGCATTTAGTCAAAATAAGATATGATTTGCTCAAAATTCCATATATCTGACTGCTTATTTTTCCTAGGAAGGTTAAGCATTTTAGCATTTTCTAACCTGCTGATAACATATGCAGCATAGGCAGGAGCGCCAGTCGCTCCTGGGGAGTTATAATTCAAGATATGATAAGTGTGCGATCCTTCAAGTTCTATTGTGTCAGGCACAAAGTTGCCAGTATTATCTATGACTGGACTTCGTATACCTGCTATTCCCTTTCTCGTAAAGTATTCTGATTTCAGTTTTGGAACAAGTCGCTGGGCGCGCTTAATCATAGCATCCTTGGAAAGAGAGCTCATCCACTCGTCCCACAAGAGCGAAAGGAATTCAGGATTAAGTACAAGCTTTCTTGTACCGCCTTGCAACATCTCCATGATTTTTGATATCAATTCATTAGCGTCTATTGCCATTCCCTCATAGGCATGGGGTCCGGCTACGGGTACAGCGTTAGGTCCAATCTGGCGTGTGCCATCAACTCGTATTATCCAGTGCGGATCAAGGAAGGGAAATGATGGGTGCCTTGGAACTGAGTAGATATTAGTGTTAACAATAGAGGCATAGGGTTGATCAGCAATCCAATATTCACCACGGAAATGGAGGTCAGTATACTCTTTTCCAATGCTTAACATATGTGCGATATCAATAGAATTTCCTCCAGCACAGTTTATCATTAACTTAGACAGTATTGGCTTGGAAAGGTTCTTAACATATACGCCAACATATCCATCCTCTTCCTTTACAAGCTTTACATGTGAGTTCAGAATGAACTTTGCACCGTTAGCCTCAGCATCCATCTTCAGTTGCTCCGTGAACCGCCCATAGTCAACTGCAGTATCGCTTTTGCAGTGTAAGGCAGCAACACATTCGACATTAGGTTCCGAATTCTTTACTTCACTTCTAGACAGAAGACTCAAGTCCTTTTTGTCTATACCATTAGCCTCTCCCCACTCCAAATATTTCTCAAGCTGCTTGTACTGTTCCTCTTCAACAGCGATCTCTAATGTACCAACTTCTAACCATGGTAAGCCGTTCTTTGCTGCATAATCCTTCCATATGCCGTACATTAATGAGGATGATTTTGCAAATACTCTCTTTTTTGCTGGATCTAGGTAAAATGGTCTGTGCAAAACTCCAGTATTTCTACTGCTTGCGTGAGGTGCAACCCTATCTTCTTTCTCTAGAACGCATATATCTCCATCGTAAAGTCGAGCTAGCCAGTGTGCCAGCGACGTTCCAAGTATTCCTCCTCCTATTATAACAACATCTTTCATACAGCCCTCCCCTCAGTCATGATAAAAGAATCGGTATGAACACTGAGTATCGAAACAATATTTCCATTAATCGTGACCAGATTGTATGAACAGTTATCTTGGCTCACAACTCAAATTTGTTGAATCCTGATATATACTTGTTATAGATGGTCAGATCTTCTGTATGTCTTACCTTACCCCTTGTTATTTCAGAAAGCGTCTTTTTGTAAAACATGTCAACATTCTTTCCCTTGTACTGCAATAACGTAAGGATCTTGTGCGTAAGATACTTGCCCTTGCGATCCATGTCAAGCATGAGTATTATCTTACTTGTTCTCTCGAGGCTCTCAACCAGCCTGTTTATGCCTTTAAAGTTATTGAGAATAACCACATTGCCTTTAAAGCCCACAGATGCTAGAGCGTTAACGTCCCTCTTCCCTTCAACGACCACAACAGCGCCGTTGCCTGATTCTTCGTTCAGCATATTCACAAACTTCTGCAGTTTCTGCACTTCGTCTTCGTCTATACGGGGCATTGACACGCTTATTTAGAAAGACACTAATTTAACAATTGCCTTTTAACAGTTAATCCGAATAAACTACAATTATAGTGGCTGGATGCCAAAGTATTAAGCAGGCACGTATGCTCCATTAAAATCTGGACCCCCTATATCCCTTATAAAGAAACAGTTTTCTGCAATCAATTGTGGTCACTAGTGCACATTTAAAAATCCGTCGTGTGACACAATCATACAGAGCATTGCATTGTTAAACGAAAGTTTACCGACAACTATTGTTTTAAAGAATTATTAGTTGCATCGAATCATTGATTAAAAGTGTCAGGTATAGACGCGTCGGCAATCGTAGCGCTCATCCCTACTCTCATTGGACTCTGGATCATAGTATCCATCCCCGTTTATATCTCTGCAAAGATAGTAACTGGCGGAAGGGCGAAGTTCATTCAAGCAATAGGTGCTACACTTCTTGGCCCATTGACATACGCTGGTGTGCTATTTGCAACTACTATTACGCTGGGCTCCATTGCAGGGGCGATTGCGACATTGCCTGCAGTGTTATTAGCATTGATAGCGTGGTTCTGGGTCTACAAGGTAAGTTTCAAGACCGGATGGCTTGCAGCTATTGGAATAGCGATACTTGCAGTTATCGTGTTCATTACAGCAAGTTTCATCATAAGCATCGCAGTGATCGCCATCATGCCAGGTACGCCACCCCCGACACTGCCTACGCCTTTGCAGCAGGTTTAAGCTATTTCAATAAAGTTTTCCTATTATGTTTATTAAACCTCTGTTCTACAAGTGAATTGCAATGAAGAAGCATCTGCTAGTTATACAGAATGCTCGCTGCGAACATTTAGGAACTTTACAGTCGATGTTTGAAAAAGACGATTTTGAAATTAATAGACTGGTTCCTCCTGATGGTGATAACCTGCCTAATACTATAGATGGTTATAACGCATTGGTAATTTTGGGCGGGCCCGCCAGCGTTTACGAGAACCATCAGTACTTGAAGGACGAAGAGAAACTCATCCAGAACGCTATGGCAAAGAACATGCCCACACTTGGAATCTGTTTAGGCTCGCAATTACTTGCAAAAGTATCTGGCGGTAGGGTGTACAAAGGTCCAAGAAAGGAGATAGGTTGGTATCCCGTTGAGCTAACAAACGATGGCATGAATGACATATTCAATGGGTTGAAAAAGAATATCATAGTTTTCCAGTGGCATGGCGATACATACGGTCTGCCAAAGAATGCAGTTACATTAGCAAAGTCAGAACTTTATCCTGTGCAGGCATTCAAGGTGGGGAGTGCAGTAGGCATACAGTTCCATCTGGAAGTTTCGAAGGATATGGTAATGGATTGGATGAGGCAGTACAAATCTGAGCTGGAGTCTGTGCGTAATTACATAAATATCGATGACATACTTGCAGATTTGGACGCTAATGTTAATGCGTTGAATGAATATACTAGAGTTTTATATTGGAACTTCAGGAAATTGATAAAATAAAATACCGCCTATGACTAAAGTTTATATAAAAATAAGCTCGTGTGTTATAGCACAAGGGGCACTATATGGTGGCTGTAGAGCAGATATTCAAGGGAACGATATCAGGTAAAGACAAGGTCATAACGGAGGAGCAAGCAAAGGAGATTCTTACTGAATATGGTGTAAAGGTTCCCGATTATGCTTTGGTTAATTCAGCCGATGAAGCTGCTACCAAAGCAAAGAAGATCGGCTTTCCATTAGTCATGAAGATAGTCTCGCCTCAAATTCTGCATAAGACAGATGTTGGGGGCGTCAAGGTTGGCGTTTCCTCAGAGCAGGAGGTTAAAGAAGTGTTCAATGATATGTATGGTAGGCTTTCTGGTAAACACAATGTCAAAGGCGTTCTTCTCGAGAAGATGGTTCCTTCCGGTGTGGAATTGATAGTTGGATTGCAGTATGACGAGCAGTTCGGTCCTGTGATTATGGTCGGTCTAGGAGGCATCTTTACCGAAGTTTTCAAGGATGTGTCTTTCAGAATGCTTCCAATAACTAAAGATGACGCGAAATCTATGCTGAACGATCTACAAGGCAAGAAGATACTTCAGGGTTTCAGGGGCTCAAAACCAATCGACGCTGATATGCTTGCAGACGCACTGGTGAAGATTGGTAAGCTGGGAACAGAAATGGCAGCTTACTACGAAAGCGTTGACTTTAATCCAATCGTAGTTTATCCCGATAATTACAGGGTAGTTGATGCAAAGATACTATTAAGAGAGAAACCTTTAGTGAATCCTATCTCTGCAGCAGAGGCAAATTCCAAATTCATGGAGAAGTTCTTCTATCCAAGGTCGATAGCACTGGTAGGCGCATCAGCGACATCAGGCAAGATTGGTTATTCTGTTCTTGATAGTCTTGTTAATCACGAGTTCAAGGGCGAGGTTTACCCAATCAATCCTAACAGGGATGAAATAATGGGCAGGAAGTGCTACAAGTCTTTGGAGGATATCGGAAAGCCTATAGATCTTGTTGTTGTATGTGTGGATGTATTGCAAACTCCAGCTATAATGGAGATCTGCGCAAGACTTGGCATCCATGACGTTCTTATCATATCGGGAGGAGGAAAGGAGTTGGGAGGCGAAAGGGCGGAAGCAGAGAGCAGGATAAAGGCTCTAGCGGAGAAGCATCAGATACGCGTGATAGGTCCCAACTGCATAGGTATGTTCAATGGTGAGAATAGGCTTGATGCTGCCTTCCAGGGCCATAGCAGGATGTTGAGGCCCCCGGTAGGGCCGATATCATTTCTTACGCAGAGCGGTACCATCGGTATAAGCTTCATGGAAACAGCGGCAACTTTTGGAATGAGCAAGATGATCAGCTATGGAAACAGATCCGATGTTGACGAAGCAGATATGATTTGGTATCTTTCAGAAGATCCGAGTACTAAAGTAATTGGGTTGTACGTAGAGGGCCTTGGAGACGGTAGGAAGTTTGTCAATACTGCTAAAAGACTAATGAAGGAAAAGAGAAAACCTGTCGTGGTTCTCAAGAGTGGCAGGAGTGCTAGGGGCGCAAAACAGGCCGCGTCACATACAGGTTCTCTAGGAGGAACGCATACAGTAGTAAAAGGTGCGTTCGATCAGGCAGGCATCATTTCTGTTGATAGTTACTCAGAACTAGCTGGTGTTGTCAAAGCGCTGGCATGGCAACCTGTTCCCAAAGGCAGCAGGATAGCACTGGTATCTAATGGAGCAGGTCCCATGATAGCTGCGATTGACCAGTTCGAGAAGTATGGTCTGGAAGTTGCAAACATCCAGGACAAGACATACAAGGAGATGAAGGAGCATTACCCTCCCACTTTTCCAACCGGTAATCCCATGGACGTAACGGGCGGTGCAGTTGCTGCTGATTATCAGTTCGCGATACAGAAGTTTATGGATGATCCAAATGTTGACATCATCATGCCATGGTTTGTCTTCCAAGACGATCCCCTTGAAGAAAGCATAGTCGACGTACTCGCAGAATTCCAGAAGCATAAGAAGAAGCCTATTCTGGTAGGTTGCATTGGAGGTCCATTTACAGAAAAGATGTCAAAGGCAATCGAAGAAAAAGAGATACCAGTATATCATGAAGTGGTACCTTGGGTTGCTGCCGCAAGCGCACTTGTAAAATGGGGAAATCTCCTGAACTCTGGTAGCTGAAATAAGTCGGATCGTTGTAATTGCAATAGATTTAAGTTGATCCAACTATGAAAGGTTTGCATGGGATCACAACAATACATACAGGTTGAGAAGAAGGAAGACATTGCAGTAGTAAGGATAAACAGGCCAGAGAAGCTCAACGCGATGAATATTGATGTGATAAAGGAAATTGGTGATGTAATGGATCAGCTGGACAAGGATGACAGCGTAAAGGTTGTAATAGTGACTGGTGCTGGTGAGAAGGCATTTTCCGCAGGGGCAGATATCGAGTATATGAGCAAGATCTCTCCATTGGAAGCAGAACAGTATGCAATGACAGGACATGCTACACTTAACAAGATCGAGAACCTCAGCAAGCCAGTAATTGCTGCTGTTAATGGCTATGCGTTGGGAGGCGGCTGCGAGCTCTCACTTGCATGCGATCTTAGAATTGCTTCCAAGAATGCTGCAATGGGTCAGCCAGAAGTTACAATTGGTATATGCCCAGGCTGGGGTGGAACGCAACGGTTGATGAGAGTGGTCGGGCTTGCAAGAGCAAAGGACATGATCTATAGCGGTAGAAGGGTAAGTGCAGATGAAGCATTCCAGATGGGTCTTGTGAACAAGGTAGTCGAGCTTCCGCAATTAATGGAGGAGTGCATGAATATCGCAAAGCAGATAGCAAAGAACAGTACAATTGCTGTTAGAGTATCAAAGACACTGCTGAACAAGGGAATGGACAGCGACATCAATACTGGTTTGAAACTAGAGATATACTGCTGGAGTCTATGCTTTAGCCATCCCGATAGGCAGCAAAGGATGACGGCCTTCCTGAAGAAGTAAGATCCTTATTTTTTATTTATAGCATTCTTGATATTGCGTCGGAGCACAATAATTAAACTATAGTACCTAACCGGTGCTTATTTTCTGTCTTCACAAATTGATAAAACTATTAACACAAACAAAAAGTTATTATATTATATAAGTGAAGTGATGCAGTATGGAAACATTACAGAATGTTCTAACTATAACTCCAAAGGCAGCAGAGAAGACAAAGGAGTTCATGAAGCAGGAGGGAAGGGATGATCTTTACTTGCGTGTTTATGTATCAGGCGGTGGCTGTGCAGGTTTATCATATGGAATGGGCTTTGAGGAGAAGGCAGATGAGGATGATACAGTCATTGAAGAGCATGGCATAAAGCTGCTTGTTGACAGTTACAGCTCAAGGTACCTTAAGGGTACAGAGATAGACTACATAGAGAGTTTGATGGGCGCTGGCTTCAAGATAAACAACCCAAATGTAACCAAAAGCTGTTCCTGCGGTCACTCATTCAGCACAGAGTGAAGCTAGGCGCTATCTGCTATTGCTGTCAATTCCAATTCCTTGGGCTATATTGCGAAATTTTTCCTAACGGTAACGAGTCTCGAATATTATCCAAATCTGGGAAACGAGCAATACGATGTATGGACTTTCAAACAATCTTTTGCATTAATTATGAAAATTTAACTCATTACATTTGCTAGAAATTTATAGAGCACTTATCGGATAGCAGTGCAAGATTTTTGTCCGTCTATTTTGTAAGGACAAAATATTATAAGCAAATATCTCCTAGGCAATTTCACGAAATGGTAATGAATACAGTGTTGGAGCATGAATTAGTAAATAGAACCACAGACTTACTCTCCATACTGTCAAAAAAGGATGCTTTGACCATTTTCTTGCTTGCAAAGGATGGTCTGAAGGCCCAAACAGATACACCACAAAAGATAGGACTTACAAGGAAGCAGTACTACACTAGATTAAAGCAGCTAGTTGATTGTGGTTTAATTGATAAATATGGAGACACCTATCAGCACACAACGCTTGGAGCAATCATTCACCAAGAACATGTTCTGCAACTTCTGGAGCATGTTAGAAATGTAAAACAAATGAAGATGGTCGACGCCTTAAAGCGCACCAGACAGTTTTCTGAAGATGACATTGCAAAATTTGTTGATAAGACAACAGATGCAGTGTTGCCCACATAGGAATTCTGCCAAGGCAGCAGAAGAACGAACAAGGTCAAGTCAGCCATGAAGATGTAATATGAGAATTCAAACAGCAATCAATTTTGGGATCACTAGTCTTGTCATCATTGGTCTTGTAGCATTCTTTGTAAGCCCAGACTTCAAACAATACGTGATCACTGCATACCTAGAAGCAGAAAGACTTGCTATGGAAAAACTCACAGAGATGTTTAAAGCGCAGAGTCAAGATATTGCAAATAGTTGGTTTGATGACTTGCATAAGCAGGTTGGTAGATTCAAGGAGAAAGAACCCTGATTGATACAACCAGGTTGATATTATTATCAATTGCAAATATCAAACTAAAAATATAGAGGATTAAACCAACAAACAATCTAATCGTAACGTATGTACAAATTCATCGGCTATATGGTCTTCGTGGCGTAGTCTGTTACCGTAATTATACAGAACTCCTGTGATACAGCTACAGATGCATTTATCAAGGCTTGTTATCAAAAGATTCGGGCTTGTTTATTTTCATGGGCTCAGTATAATAATATTATCAGGGCATGTATGGTCAAAACTATAGTTACACCTTTTCTTTTTGTTTTACCTTCTCTATTTCTGCCCTTAATTCTTCATCGCTCTTATTGGTGTAGTCTATGCCAAGTGACTTGGCCATTTCCCTTAGTTTATCTCCATCAACTTCGTTTACATTGTAAGAACTTAGCTTTGGATTTTTCCTAATCTTACTCTCTATAAGTAGCATGCCAAGCACATAAAGGAGAATCATAGGTCCCGCGACAAACCACATAGTGACCCCGCTACCATCAGGGGTTATAACTGCGCCAAAGACAGCAATTATGATTATAGCGTATCTTATGTTGTCCCTCCAGAACTTAGGCTCAACCATTTCAGTTACGCTGGTAGCCCACATTATGACTGGAAGTTGGTATGAGAGGCCAAAAGCAATCAAGAACTGCATCACAAATGAAATGAACTCTGTTATGTTCAAGAAGGTACTAACACCAATGGACTGCCCGTATTGGTATAGAAAATTAAGTATGTATGGTATAACCACAAAGTATGAGAATAAGCAGCCAGCTGCAAAGAGACCTACTGCAGGTATAGTGATCTTTTTTACCATTCCTTTCTCACGTGGGTGGAGTCCTGGACCTATGAATGTGGCTAACTCTTTAACTATGACTGGCATGGCAAAGATTACTCCTAGCAAGATCGCAACGTAGAATTGAGCGAAGAAAGCTTGCCCTGGTGCCAGCTGCACTAGGCTAACATTTTCGGGCAGCAGATCATCCTTCATAATAGACATTAACTGAATAGATACATTGTTCAAGGGATCAGGGTAAGGCAGTGGAATTTTATAATCGTTGAAATCGAACATCCGGATGCTTAAAGTTACACTAAGAGCTGTGATTATTCCTACAGCAAGTGCTATTTTGACCAGCCTTACCCTGAGCTCCTGCAGGTGTTCCATTAACGGCCTTTCTCTGTCCATTCTACAGCTCAATTTATGCATCGCATCTATATATTACGTACTTGCCACTGATAGAGACCTGAGATAGCCTAATTTGCTTTTTGCAGACTCGAACTAAAAACTCTTATTGCATTCCATTTTAACAAGGTTATTTGCTAACAGCTATTATTCTTGCTGGAGGAAAAAGCACGAGGATGGGTAGAAGCAAGGCACTTGTTAAGATAAAAGGCAAGGAGATGCTTGCATGGATAGTTGAAGGCTTGAGGCCCTTGGTCGATGAGGTAATTGTTGTGGCAAAAGACGAGCATAACATGTCTTCGTATCAAAAAATTATGCCTAAAGATGTGAAGATACTGACCGATGTTATTGCACTTGATGGACCATTGATTGGAATATACTCTGCTTTTCTTGAAGTTAAATCAGAATATGCTTACGTGCATCCCATAGATTCACCGGTCATCAATAAGGATGTGATAGAATACTTGTTTCAAAAGGCATATGGTTACGATGCTTCTATAGTAAGATGGGATGATGGTTCCATAGAACCTATGCATGCAGTGTACAGGGTCAAAACTGGTCTAGCCGAAGCTAGATGGATACTTGATCATGGAGACACTAGCGCGAAGGCATTAGCTAGCAGACTTGAACATGTAAATTATATTCCAGTTGATGACCTGCGTAAGTTCGATGATAAATTGGCATCGTTGCTTAACGTCAATACGCCACAGGATTTAGATACGATTGGGGGGTTCCTAGGGAATGCATCAAGCAAGTAACAATCGTTCCGCAATTTTAGCGCGAGGCTGCCATTGTCATATTGATAACAAAATCTTATACAAAATACGAGCTTTGGCTGCACGTCTTATAGACTATGCTGTTGAATAGTCGGAACTTTTAAAAGTCTGCCAGTGTCACAACAGATAGGCATTTTGGAAATAATGTGAGGATCCATGACAATTGCATTGTTCATATTTAATGCTGGTAAGAAAGATTCTATGGCAGATTCATTAGTAAGAGCTATTGCTGATGCGAATATCACAGATCGAACCTTATTGGTAGAGGATGAATCACAGTTAAGTGATCTTAAGGTTGATAGTGCCATAATATGTCACTTTGATCAAAGGATAACTGTATCCCCAGTCAAGGAAGCACTAGAACGCAACGGCACTCACCCAGTGGCAATAGAATTGATAGATCTAAATAACTTCTTGCGTTTATCGACCAACGATGTTAACAATTGTGCAGTTGCTGCTATACGTGCTGTTGCTAAGAAATTAAAAGGTTCTATGGCACAGAAAACCACGCCATCACTTGTGCCCACACATGGAACAACTTTTGACAAAAGGGATTTCGTGAAGTACATGATGAAGGGATTCAAGACCTATAGACAGATCCCCGTAGTTGAGGATTCCTGTCTTGCAAAATATGGTTGCGCATCATGTGTGAACGCATGCCCGTATTCAGCGATAACATTGAATGGCAACAATGTTCAGGTTTCACCGTCAAGATGTGTCGAGTGTGGACTATGCACCATTGCCTGCCCTGAATATTACATACAAGTACCTACATTCCTTGAGCAGGTGCAGCAAGCAATGATCAATTCACTCGCAGATTCAATTCAGGGCAAGGATGTAACAGTGTTATTTACTTGCAGGTACGGATTCAGGATGCTGCAAGAGAATGGTAAGCAACACAATGGTAGAGATTTCATACCAATAGAGATACCATGTATAGCTTCCTTTAGCCACTTGGCACTCATGAAAGCCCGACAGAAGGGACTGAAGATAAAACTGGTCTGCCCAGAAAAGAGCTGCAAGGCTAGGGAAGGTGCAGAACAGTATGCGCAAATTACTGCAGGTATGTTCCCTGACCTTACTGAAATAGCTATTACGGATGGTCTTGACCTTGACAAGCTGGAAATACAATCTCCAAAGCAATTTTCACAGATCATCGACTTTAGTGGCAGAAAACGAGAAGTTCTGTCAAGGTTCTTTGAGGCTAATGCTGACAAGATGCCGAAACTAAAGCATGCTAGGCTGCCATTTTTCAATGCAGTAGTGGACCAGAATAAATGCAATATGTGCGGAGCATGCGCAAAGGCATGCGTCCCAGAGGCATTGAAGATTGCAAATATTAATGGAAGGGATACATTGCAATTTGAGCATTCGAAATGTATAGGTTGTATGGGTTGCGAGCGTGTTTGCCAGCCCAACGCGATAAAGATAGCTAGAGAATTAGATTTTGGATCAATCAATCGAACGGTGAAGTTGATGGTAGACAGGAGCAAGTGCAGTATGTGTGGTAAAACGAGGGATCCTTCTACAATCATACACTCGCAGCAATTGCCATCTAATGAGAGTGATTCTGAAATGATGGATTACTGCGAAGACTGCAGGAAAAGCTTATTGGCTTGGAGATGAATGATGATAGCATGAGTTGCGAAGTGCCCAAGGCAAAACATCATGGCCCTTCGAAGCATGCGCCAGTAGATGCCGCACTCAAAAAATTTCTCTCCCACATTGATTGGTCAAAAGTTTCTCTCCCAACAGAGCATGTTGGTCTGCAGGATGCACAAAACAGGGTCCTAGCAAATGATCTGTCAAGTCGCGTCGATATGCCTCCATTTGTGAGAGCGGCGATGGATGGTTTCGCAGTAAGATCAAGCGATACAAAAAAAGCATCAAGCAAGCGTCCCGTTTTGCTTGATGTTATTG
>Ga0185320_11441035_pt1 | contig 18652 bp, 14 predicted proteins | sample OV2TP2_FD_128023 | JGI IMG/M metagenome (GOLD analysis project Ga0185320, IMG submission 128023) | Hot spring microbial communities from Beatty, Nevada to study Microbial Dark Matter (Phase II) - OV2 TP2 (SPADES assembly) (version 2) | ecosystem: Environmental > Aquatic > Thermal springs > Hot...
CCTCCAGGGCTACGGCGGCACCGAGGCCATTGTGCTGTCCCTGGCCGAGGAGTACACCCGGTACGGCCACCAGGCGACGGTGGTGGCGCCGGAGGGCAGCGTTCTCCCCGACGGGATCGACCTGCTGCCGGTCGACCTCGGGCAAACCGAGGAAGCGGCCTTCGCCAAATACCGGTCGCGCTTGACGGAGTTTGACATCATCCACGACCACAGCCTAGCCGGGGATACCCCTCTGCTAGTGCGGGTGTTCGGCATCTGGGAGAAGACCAATTTTGCTGACCTATGGGGGCGCCTGGCACAGCTTTTGCCAGTGCACCAACAAGGCAACAGCGAGGTTATTGACCTTCAGCCAGGGATCTTGCAGGTCCACACCTACTACCGGTCGCTCTTCCCCGCCTATGTGTCACAGATTTCCAGGCACGCCAACGAGACGCTTTACAAGGTCCAGGCTACCCATGGTATACACGTATCGGCAACTGAAGGGCACGGTCTATTTACCGAGATCAGACGGAAACCACTGCAAATCAAGCCTATACCAGCAAGTCAGACCCTGGGCCAGCGCTTGGTGCGGGCCAAGCATTTACCTTGCAATATACCAGACACTACATATCTACCAGCTGAACTGGAGCGCTTCGATGGGTATATCCGTGGGCCGGCGGTGGCCGCGCGAGTAGGGGCGAACTCACGGAAGCTGGTAGCCGCTCTAGTAGCCGAGGGCCACACGGCCCCGAGTGCCGCTAGCAAGGTATCCCGCTGGAAGCACCACGCCTATATGCCTGCCACGATGGCCCGGGTTACCGGAAACTCACTAGCCGGGGAGATTTACACGCATCACCAGGAATCGATCCCATTTCCCGTCTCTCTTTCCGCAGAGCTTTTAACCTTCTTGGGGCTATGGCTTGCTGACGGTTGCTACAATACCAACGGCGTCAATCTATGCGCCGGCACTGCTCCTGAGGTAGAACAGATCGTCAGCAGCATTAGCCACACCTTCCACGGGAGCTACTCCCCGAGCAGCTACCGCCCGGATGTGACTTTTCTGATCACCTGCAGCCTGCTTAAGAAAGTGATGACTGCTGCTGGTTTCTCCGGCACCTCCCGGACCAAGCGGCTCCCCCGGTGGGTATTCAACCTGTCGGACCGCCAGGTCGGCTATTTACTGCGGGGGCTCATCGAAGGGGATGGCTGCGTCAGCGAGAAGGAAATTATCCTGGCATCGGTGAACCATGGTCTCATCGAGGATGCCAGATTCCTGTTATGGCGTCTCGGTATCGACTCAGCCCTGAACTCCCGGTATTACCAGACTCCCCTGTCTCCGACAAAGTCCACGCACTATCGGCTCTGCATCCCTCGACGAGACTTCGATCTGTTTGCCGAAAAAGTGGGCCTGGTGACTGATGCCAAGAAATCAAAGCTGGCCCAGCGTAGCAACGGCCGGGTTTATGGGCGGCGGGCCAATATTCGTGGCACCCTGGTCCAAGCGGTTACCCCAGAGAAGATCGCGCCTTGGGTCTATGATTTTACGGTCCCTGAGTACGAACGGTTTTTTGCGAACAGCATTCTGGCCCATAACACCTTTGGCTCCTGGTGCTACCTGGAGTCGGTGGGAGTCGATCCGCCTTTGCCCATCGTGAAGACCTTTCACACCGACCCCAGCATCTGGAGCAGCCCTCCGCCGGTGCCGCGCCCCTGCCTGGTGGGGATCTCCACCAACCACGCCCGTCGCCTTTCCCTAGCTTATGGGGTGGCGACGCGTAGGGTCTACAACGGCATCGACCTGAAGATGTACTCGCCGCCGCCGGAGAGCTCGAAACGGAACGGACGGCTTCTGTGGCTGGGGCGCTACACTCCGGAAAAGGATCCCCTGAGCGCGATGCAGCTGGCCAAGCGGCTTCGCATCCCCCTCGATTGCTATGGCGACACTCAGATAGTCAGCGACCCTTCTTACATCGACCGCTGCCGGGCCGAGGCCGACGGCCTGATGGTCCGCTGGTACCCGGGCGTCAGCCGGGAGAAGACGGTGGAATTATACCGGACCTACCGGGCGCTGCTTTACACCCCGGCCTGGTGGGAGCCCTTCGGCCTGATCCTGGCAGAAGCGATGGCCTGCGGTATGCCGGTCCTGACCCTGGACCGGGGGAGCACGCCGGAACTGGTGGCGGATGGGGTGGCCGGTTATGTTCGAGACGACGTATCGGGCCTGGAGACGATTATCAAAGAGGGGTGCCTGGCGTCGATTAAATCCGACGATTGCCGTAAGACCGCAGAGAGATTCTCCAAGCAGCAGATGGCTAAGGAATATCTAGGGCTTTTCGCACAGGTCCGCTTGGGCCACCTCTGGTGAGAGCGTGTTAGAATATCGCCATTAACCGGAGGAGGATCGCATGGCCGACAACACGACAGTGCTGGTGACGGCGGGGGTGGTGGGGCTGGCCGCGCTGGGCGGCTGGCTGCTGTGGCGCAATTCCCAATCAACCGCTGCGGTATCACGAGTGGTCGCGCCCAGCTACCGCCGGAGTGATACGGGCTGGCAAGTGAACGGGGCTCCGTCGGAGCCCTTTATTTTCAACCGGAGATAAACATGGCAGACAATAATTTGGCGCCCATTGCCATTGGCGGCATAGCTCTGGCAGCGGTTGGGGGTCTCTGGTGGTGGCTAAGGAAGCGTGCAACGGCCGAGGAGCCAGCGCCAACTCCAACCCCGGAGCCAACCCCAACGCCGGGTCCAGTTGGTTTGGTTGCCTCATCTGCGGGACCGGAGATTAAGTGATGGTTATGCGAGTAACGGTAGCACGGAATGCCGCCTACCATACGCCCCTGCCCCGGGAAGATGAAACAGCGATCCATTTTGCCCAGGGGAGGAGGGCAGCAACGCCCCTCCCTTCGGAAGAAAAAGAAAAGGCCATCCGGTTCGCCCAGTGGAAACAGGCGTTGGTGCCCGCCTCGCCGCTGCTGAAAGCGGTTGGTGATACCATCAGCGCGAGCTGGGACGTGACCAACAACTCGGCCATTGTCCGGTACGCGCTGTTGGATATTTTCTTCATCGCGCCAGAAACAGCGTTTACGGGCCTCCCGGTGAGCATCCCGCCGGGTGCGACGGTGAAGCTGGCCGTATCGGGGGTGATTACGACCCTGGTCCCGGGCACAACCTACAATTCCCAGGTGCGGATCAGGGAGATTCCCAGTGCCCCAAATACCGCAATCCCGGGCGGCGTGTTCAGCTTCGTCCTGACCATCAAACCTGCCACTTATATACTCACGAGCAACAACTGAGCATGGCTACGACTACAGAGGTCATCTACCAGGGGACCACCTTTCAGGAGTTCCTGAACCTCCCCTTATCCGTGGACCAGCAATTTGCGGTGGGGGAAGTGGCTGAATTTCAAATACGGTTCCCGTTTCATATCCCGGGTCTGGAGGATACGGTGCGGCTCTTGCTGGAGCCTTTGCTGGGCGACGACCTGATCGCCGTGCGGATGCCCGATGTGATTTTACGGATTCGTTGGATCCGGAACGCGGGTCCCCTTGCTATCGTCCTCATTCTGGGCACTATAGTGGTCTTCACAATCATGAGCTTTTTCGTCCTGTTCAAGTTTTTCCCAGAGGTGGCAAAGAAAATGGCTCTCTGGGTCATCGGTGGAGCGGCGGCCGTTGCCCTGGTATACGGCCTGACCCAGCGCCGTTGGTAGCTGTGCGAGCCGAAGTCGGCGAGCCGCACCGCTCTGGGTGGCAACTGAGTTGCCACCTGGATTACAGGATGAGAGCACCGTGAAACGAGAGCGAAGCCGTTGAACATGATGAGCTCATCGAGCGAGGTTAATTATGGCGAATAATACACCACTGCTGGTTGCGGGCGGCCTTGGGCTGCTCGGGGTTGGCGCCGTCTGGTTGCTTTCCAGGAATGGCGGGGGAGCGGGCGTTTCCGGCAGGCTATCGGAGCCATTCGCCATCGTTCGGGCCAACGTGGCCAACGGCGCCAGCACCAGCGTTAGGGTGACCAACAACGGCGGAAGCGCGCTGGACTACGCGGTGGTGACTGAGATCCGGACCAGCGGTGGCCAGCCGTTGATGGTAGCGCCCGCTAACTTTGGCTCTTTGCCGCCGGGACAGTCCATTGTGGAGAAGCAGGAGTTTAATTTTCTATTGCCATCGCCGATCCAGAGCGGGTCGAACTATCGGATCGAGTGGCAGCTATTCCGACGCCCCGATAATCAACGTCTGGCTACGATTGGACTGAGCGTGGCCGCGATGGGAGCTTACGTCAACTATGCCAGGTCCGGCCTGGCCCGCGTCACTCGCTAACCGCAGAACCCCATGGCCACCCCCAGGGGCACCCAATTCCCCGGTGGAACTCCCTTAGCCAGCAGGTCGTAGTAAGCCCGGCACTCTTCCTGGTAGGCGTCCATTTCGTAAGGGTTTTCCCAGGGACGGTCCGGATGGACATTCGCCTGGGCCTCGATATACAGGTCGTCGAATCCCGGGATAGTCCGCTTCTGCTCAACGTGCCTCCGTTCGTGCACCAGCAGGGCTAGGCCGGCCGCCGTGTTCCACTTGGCGAAGCTGGGGTCGATAAAAATCGTCTGCCCGATGGTGGCGCCCACCGCCCGGAGCGACGAACGGATCTGCCGGAGGCCCCGCATACTGCCGGTCACGTATATGAGACCGGCCCAGATCCTGGATTGAGGCACCCTGGCCGTGAGCCCACTCAGGGGCTGCACCTGCACATCCACACCCTCCCAATCCAGCGAGGAGACCGTCCTCAGCATCTGCTTGGTGTCCTCGGGCAGCTCGGCCAGGAATGGCATCATAGCTTGCGTTCCTCACGAATCTGGCGGATGGCCTGGACCGCCTGGCGGAGCTCTTCGTCATTGCCTCCGCCGTTACGGTCGGGGTGACAGGCCTTGACCTTCTCCCGGAAAGCCGCCTCCACCTCCTCATTAGTGGCGGAAGGAGCGACGCCCAGGGTCTGATAGGGGGTATCCTGGGGCGCCGGGCGCTCCGGCGGGATGACCGGAGCCGGTCTGGCCCTGCCCTGCTCCAGACGCCGCTTCAGCGCTTCGGCGAGCATTCCGATGCCCAGGTCGGCCAGGACCTTGGCTTCCCGCTCAAAGGTATCGATGATGCGGTCGTGCAAGGAGGGAGCGCCAGGAGTTTCGTCATCCAGGAGTGGCATAGGCAGATTATATCAAACGACCCTACGCACCGTGTAAGCCCTTACCGGGTCGTTAAAATGTCGAAGTCCGGCAAAAACGTATTTTTGATAGCGGCGGGCGCTGGTGGCGATCAACGGCCCCAGCACCTTTATGTTCTGCTGGCCATACTCCGCCGCCACCCGCTGGCCCAGGTCCAGGTCCTCCCGGCAATGCCCGGTGATGGGATTACAATTCGGGTCATATCCGCCAACGGCGTCAAAGGCCTCTCGCCACAAGGCCACGCAGCGGGTGGTGTTCATAGGGGGCCGGACGATCTGAGGGAGCCAGAGGGCCAGGTTCCAGATTTCCGAGTCGTAGATCGCTTCCCTCGGATGCACCAGGACGGCGCCTGCTTCCAGGTGGTCCACAGCCTGTTCCACAAACTGGGCCCCCAGGATCACGTCGGCGTCGGCGAACACCAGGATGTCCCCGGAGGCTTGCTGGGCGCCTAGGTTTCGGGACAAGGCGATGTTACCCGGTTCCGCCGGCACCACGGTAGCGCCCCACTCTCGGCAGATGCTCCTGGTGCGATCTTCCTTTGGAGACGAATCGGCAACGATGACTTCGGCCACCGGCTCGGTCTGGTTATGAGCGGAGCGGAGCAACCCTGAGATGTAATCCTCTTCCCGGTAGGCCGGTGTCACCACGCTGACCCGGTACCGGGGGGGCCGCTGGTAGGGAGCGGGAGCTAATCCCGATAGCCCGCGGTTCTTGGCGATGTGGGCGGTAGAGTTATAAATGCTGCCACAGGTGAGGAGAGTCATCATCAATAGATTGGCCATGAGGTGATAATATAACGGGGAGAAATAACCCGCGCAACAGGAGGTCTACATGACGACGCCGCGAAGGAACCGACCAGCTCCGACTTCAGCAGCTCGGGCCCAGGGAAAGAAGGGCGGAGGCGGAGCGATTCTCCTGGTTGGTCTGCTTGGCCTGGGGGCCGCGGGCGCGGCCTGGGCCATATCCCAGAAAGGCGTGGCCGAGGCTGGAGAGTTGCCGCCCGGGGTCCCGGTCGGAAGCACGCTGAATCCCGACGGTTCCTACACCGCGCCCAACGGCGACAGATGGGTGCTGGACGCCGCGACCGGGGTCTGGGTCAATACCACGCTGGCACCACCCCCGCCGGCACTCCCGCCGCCCGGCGTTCCCGTGGGGTCAACTCAGAACCCGGATGGCACCTGGACCGATCCCAACGGCAACACCTGGACCCAGAACCCGGACGGCACCTGGTCGCTACCCATCTTTTACCCGCCCGCCGGGTTCCAAAGAATGAAGTTCACTTTTTCCCATACCAAGGTCCGGTACGACGAGCCAGGCCGGGTAGACGTCACCATAGCCGGAGAGTACCAGGGGCCGCCGGTGTGGATTCAGGCCAGGTTGGGGGCCAACCACCCGGCTTTTGGCGGGCTAGAGGCAGTGTCGATTGAAACCAAACTGGCAGGGCAGCTGAATTGGACGCCCTTCACCCTCAAAAGTGGCGGACTGAGCTGGGAAGCGGGCCTTTTTGAGGCGGGCACCATATTCAGCCTGCAGGCCCGCCTAGTGACCACCGACGGCCGGACTAATATCCTCCAGACCGTCGCCAGAGGAGACCAGACGCTACAGATTTACGCCCTGTGCCCCCAGTTCAAGTCGGTGCAGCTGGAGGTGATCGATGCCGCCGGTCGGCGGGTGTGGGACCCGAAAAACCCGGATGTGTGGGTACGGGAAGCCGGGGAGTCCATCGCCTGGATCTGGACGGTGCAAAACCTCCACAACGTCCCCGGCACCGTCCACGTGGATGCTGCCTGCTGGGGCTACGGAATCCACTTCCCGGCCGGGCCGGATAGCACCCTACCCGGCGGGCAGACCGGCATCGCTCAAATGGTGATGCCGGTGGATCGATATTGTCTACTCGCCAGCAGCTCGGGGTCAACGGTGTGGCTGGAAGAGGTGGTGGGAGTCTGCCCCCAGACCAACGTGAGCGCCCAGTACCCCAACGGGTTCATCGCTGCTATTGGATTCAAGCCGAGAATCATCACTGTGGTAGCCGATGAGTTAGCCAGGCCACGGGGCGTGATGCGGGTGGCTTAATGCTGGAGCAGATTGCCTACACCAGGAACCCCCGGTTGCCTCAGGATATGATCCACCACGCGGCCGGCCGTTTCGACAGCACCGGCTTTCTCTTGCCGCCGCGCCAGCGGACTATCTACGAAAACATCGCCCGGGCCACCGGCAAAAAGAGCATCCTGGAGGCTGGCTGCGGCATTGGAGCTGGCGCCCACATTCTTCGGGGCCGGCCTTTTCTCTACAAGGACAACGAGGTGGTCCACCGGATTGTAATCGGCACCGACGTGGACGAGCGGCATGTGGAATTTGCCAGGCAGCTCTACCCCTTCGGGGCTTTCGACCTCTGGGACATCGAGTCCGGTCCCTACCCAGCCAAGTTGTACGACGCGGTGGTGGCGGTGGAGGTCATCGAGCACGTTGAGGACCCCCTGGCGGCCATCAAGAACCTGGCCCTCAGCTGCCGGGAGGAGGTGTGGATCTCCACGCCTAACCGGCAGAACCCGAAGCTCAGCCAGGCGGGACCTCCTCATAACCGGCACCACGTGCAGGAGTTTATTCCCAAAGAGGTCCTGCATCTGGGCGCGCCCTTCTTCAGCCGGGGTGAGGCGCTGGACGTCAACCTGGCCCCGGTGGAGCTGGATACCGAATCAACCCCGTTGGTCTATCATTTCGTTCTGTAGGAGCTGATTATGCCTCATGTAGTTCCTCTCCGAATCCGGATCGGTCTCCGGCCCGGCGGCCGGGAGGCGGACCACCCCAACTGGAATGTGGTGCCGCTGCCCCACGTCGGCCAGCTGCACGGCGATGGGACCAACCCCGACGACTATGTCCACGGGTCCTGGCACTACGATTCTTGCTGCGGCCATCAGGATTCCACTCCAGACAGCCCCATTGGGATGCAATGGGGAGTCCGGTTGGTAACTCCCGCGTTCGCCCAGGCGGCCATTGCCTCCCTCGGCGCTGAGTATCAGGCGTCCATCCTGAGCGAAGCAGACTGGGAAGCGTTCTACGATAATCATTGCCGGGGGCACATGCCGGAAAACCGCGCCAACATGCCGGTCCTGGAAGCGCTGAAGCTGGAGTTGGACCTCCGGACTGCTCTGGGCGAGGACACCACGGCATTGAAAGCCAAGATTAAAAAGGCGCTGGACCCGGACGATGCCGAACCCGGCTTCCGCCGAGACCTGGAGCGGCACTGGCAGGGCTTCAAGAAGTGCCACGGGCTTACCTGCGGGGTTGAGGCGGTTAACGGGCAACATCCCCACTAGAGGAGTGCCCATGGCGCAGGTCCTGGTGACCGTCCCCAATCTCCATTGGGTCCACACCACGGTGGCCAGCTTTATCGTCAAGCTGATGCTGAACTCTGGCCACCAGTTGCGCCTGGAGTGGCCCAGCCTCAAGCCCTACGAAAACTACGCCAACACCACGGCCATGCGGTTTGTCGAGGGCCCCTGGGAATTCTGGCTAAGTGTTGACAACGATAACCCTCCGGGTCTGGACCGGAACCCCCTGGACCTGTGCGCCGCCAATAAGGACATCGTGGGGTTCCCAACGCCCATCTACCACTTCACCGGTAAAACCCCTGGAGAACGCCCCTTCTACCACAACGGCTACGATTGGGACCCGCTGGTCCAGGCCTACCGGGAGCACCCGGTCAAAGCGGGATTGCAGGAGGTGGACGCGGTGGGGACCGGGATGATCCTCTTCCACCGGCGGGTCTTCGAGCACCCGGACATGCAGCGGGGGGCGTTTGCCCGGATCACCGACCAGCACGGCCGGGTGGAGACGGGGGCGGACCTGGCCATGTGCCAGCGGGCCAAGGCCGCCGGCTTTCACATCTTCTGCGCCTACGACTACCCCTGCGACCAGTTCAGCGAGATCTCACTGAACGAAATGGCGCGCGCCTTCTTGGAGATGTACCAGAGGCTCGGCAACGGGCCCAGTCATGCCTAACACCCCCTGGACCGGCAGCACCGACGACAAGCTCTACCTGCAAAGCGGCGTGTTCTCAGCCACGATGAAAACCAGCCTGGGCATCGGCGGTGTGGACCTTGTACCCCGGGGAATCAGCTGGGACAACACCAACACCCCCTGGTGCGGTGCCGAGGCCAGCAAGCTCTACCTCCAGAGCGGCCAGTTTTCGGCCACGATGAAAACCAGCCTGGACGTCGCTGGCGTGGACCTGGAACCCCGGGGGATCAGTTGGGACCGGACCAACACCCCCTGGGTCGGAGAAGTCGACGACAAGCTGTATTTACAGTCGGGGCAGTTCAGCGCCACCCTGAAAACCTCCCTGAGCATCGGCGCCCTGGAGATCGCCGCTGAGGGGATCAGCTGGGATGGGACCAACACCCCCTGGACCGGCTCCGATAGTGACAAGCTCCGCTTACAGTCGGGGCAGTTCTCGGCCACGATGAAAACGTCCCGGAGTGTCAACAGCATAGACACGATCCCCAGAGACATCAGCTGGGACGGCACGAATACCCCCTGGACCGGCAGCACGGATGACAAGCTCTACCTGCAATCGGGTCAGTTTAGCGGCACGGTGAAGACCTCCCTTGCCATCGGGGGCGTGGATACTGTCCCCCAGGGAATCGAAAATACCGACCGGTTGGCCCCTGACTTGCCCCAGGGGAAGCTTAACGCCCTGGTCCGGATGTAGGCCATGCCTAACACCCCCTGGTGCGGGACCAACGATGCAGTGACCTTTGGCGGCAAGCTGTACGCGCAATCGGGGGAGTTCTCGGCCACGATGAAGAGTTCCCTCGACGTTAACAGTGTCGACCTCACCCCGTCGGGCATCACTTGGGACGGAACCAACTCCCCCTGGTGTGGCGCCGACGACGGCAAGCTTTATCTGCAGTCGGGGCAGTTCTCGGCCACCTTGAAGACTTCTCGCAGTGTTGTTGGTGTTGACGGGGATATCGAGGGCATCAGCTGGGACGGCACCAACACCCCCTGGTGCGGGATCATTGACGATAAGCTCTACCTCCAGTCGGGGCAGTTCTCGGCCACCTTGAAGACATCGCTCGCCGTTGGCGCATTGACTGATAGCCCCGCCGGCATCAGTTTCGACAGTGTTAACACTCCCTGGTGTGGAATCAACATTGCCCCAGGTCCCACGGCCGACAAGCTGTATTTACAGTCGGGGCAGTTTTCGGCGACTATGAAAACTTCCATCAACATCAGCGCCATTGACACCAATCCTAACGGCCTCAGCTGGGACGGGACCAACACCCCATGGATCGGCTTCGAGGCCGGGAAGCTGTATCTGCAATCAGGACAATTTTCCGCTACCGTAAAGACCTCCCTCTCGATAGTTGGGGAGAACGATGTCCCCCAGGGCATAGACTACAATGGACGAGCCGACTTGTGGACTGCCTTGTACCGGGGGGCGGGCGCAACCTTGCTGAGGATGTGACACAAGTTGGAATGGCGAATCTATTACGGCGACGGATCCACCTACGATAGCAGCCAGGGCCCCCCCGCTTCGGCCTCCGGCTACAACGTCCAGGCGATTATCCAGCCGGACCGGAGCCGGCCAGGGGGCAACGTGGGGACGGTCGTACTCCATCTCCATGACTGGTATTACTATCGCCGGGATAGTGGGATGTGGTGTGGGGGGGACCTGACCGGCCTGCTGGACCAACTCCTATCCCGTTCCCCCATCGAGGCCGTCTGCCAGGGCCGCCTCATCCCTCGGAACCAGTTCGATCAGATCATTGCCCGGGCCATGAATGACCCTGACTTCCCGAGGAAGAGCGCCCGGACTCACGGCGAACGACCATGATAAATCCAATCCGCCGCTGGGCGATGGAGTATTACCTCAAGCACGGTCTCTGGCCGGTGGCCGGCGGGACTACCGCTGCCCTCGACCAGGACAGCTACCGGGCCCGTAACGACGACGGTAGCGAGAGCACCGCCACCTGGAAGGCCGCCGCCAACACCCGGTGGACCCAGCGGCCAAACGTCAACTTCCGGATTCGCTTTTTAATCCAGGAAACGGCTGGCGTCATGCTCGCCAACGTCCAGCCGCAGCTCCAGTACAACAAAAACGGCGCCGGCTGGAACGACGTAAACGCCACCTCATCGGTGGTCCGTTCCTCAGCTTCCGCGAACTTCGCCGAAGGTGACACCACCACCCAGCAGATCGGGGCTGGAACCTTCATCGCCAACAACGGCGGCATGGATGAGGATGAGGGCCGGGCCGGCGAGTCCAACACCATGGACTTCGCCGGGTCGGACGAGTGCGAGGCCGAGTTCAGCGTTCAGGTCCGCTCCGCCGACGTGGTCAACGGCGATGCGATCCAGCTCCGCTGTGTTAACGCCACCACCGCATTTGCTACCTACACCAACATTGCCCTGCTCACGGTGGACACCGGTGTCGCAAACACCCCCTGGCTCGGCAGTGCGGACGACAAGCTCTACCTGAGTTCCGCTGTTTTCAGCGCCACGATCAAGGCCTCACTGGCCATCGGCGCAGTGGACATTTTGCCCTCGGGTATCAGCTGGGACTCAGTGAATACTCCCTGGGTCGGGAGAGGAGACGACAAGCTCTATCTCCAGTCGGGGCAGTTCTCCGCCACGCTGAAAACGTCGCTGAGTATCAACGCCGTGGAGGCCAACCCCGAGGGCATCAGCTGGGACGGGAAGAATACCCCCTGGACTGGCTCTAACGACGACAAGCTCTACCTCCAGTCGGGGCAGTTCAGCGCCACGATGAAGACCTCCCTGGGCATCGGGGGCGTGGACACCAACCCTAGAGATATTAGCTGGAGCGGGGCCAACACCCCCTGGATCGGCGCCACCGACTTAAAGCTTTACCTGCAAAGCGGCCAGTTCTCGGCCACGATGAAGACCTCCCTGGGCGTCGGCGGCGTGGACACATCTGCCGCCGGCATCAGCTGGGACGGCGCCAACACCCCCTGGACCGGCAACACCGACGACAAGCTCTACTTACAGAGTGGCCAGTTCAGCGCCACCATGAAGACTTCTCTTTCCATCGGGGCCGTGGAGGCTACTCCAGAGGGTATTGAAAACACCGACCGGCTCCCCAAGGTGCCGCCGGGCCTCGGCCCGACGCCCTGGAAAGAAGATTTCATTTCGGTTGCCCTGTTAGCGCGCCATTCCCAGATCGCCAGGCAGAACCGGACTGCTGGCAGGTCCTGGCAAGAGACCTGGCAAAACCTGCGGTTAACGCTACTGTTCCCGGTCGCCTACCCCGGCTCCGTCGGCAACACCCCTTGGTGCGGCTCAGGCGACGACAAGCTCTATCTACAATCGGGACAGTTCAGCGGCACGATCAAGGATTCCCAGGCCATCGGCGGCGTGGACAACGCGCCCACCGGCATCGCCTGGGACGACACCAATACGCCCTGGGCCGGCAACACCAACAACAAGCTCTACTTACAGAGTGGCCAGTTCTCCGCCACCCTGAAGACCTCCCTGGCCATCGGCGGGGTGGACTTGACCCCTCAAGGAATCAGCTGGGACCGCACCAACACCCCCTGGGTCGGCAGCACCGACGACAAGCTCTACCTCCAGTCGGGGCAATTCTCCGCTACGCTGAAGACCAGCTTGAGCATCGGAGCAGTGGAATCCATACCCTCCGGCATTAGCTGGGATGGGACGAATACTCCCTTCATCGGCACCTTTGACGACAAGCTCTACCTCCAGTCGGGGCAGTTCAGCGCCACGCTGAAGACTTCCCTCAGCATCGGCAGCGTGGATGGCGATCCCTCCGGCATTAGCTGGGACGGGAGCCACACTCCCTGGACCGGCAGCGGCGACAACAAGCTCTACCTCCAATCGGGTCAGTTCAGCGCCACGATGAAGACCTCGCTATCAGTGGGCGGCGTGGATTCGGTTACCGGCGATATTGAAAGCACGGTGCGCCTGCCCGCCACCCCGCCGCCGGGCCTCGGTCCGGTGCTTTGGAAAGAAGATTACATATCGGTCGCCGTGCTGGCGCGCTTTGCCCGTACCGGCACGCAGAACCGGACTGCTGGCAGGTCCTGGCAAGAGACCTGGCAAAACCTGCGGTTAACGCTACTGTTCCCGGTCGCCTACCCCGGCTCCGTCGGTAATACCCCCTGGACCGGCAGCAACGACGACAAGCTCTATCTGCAATCGGGACAGTTCAGCGGCACCATCAAGACATCCCTGAGCATTGGTGCTGTCGAGGCCTTCCCCAATGACATCAGCTGGGACGGGACCAACACCCCCTGGACCGGCAACAACGATGACAAGCTCTATCTCCAGAGTGGCCAGTTCAGCGCAACGATGAAGACCTCCCTCGGCGTCGGGGGAGTGGATACTTTCCCCCAGGGAATCAGCTGGGATGGGACCAATACCCCCTGGTGTGGCAGCACCGACGACAAGCTCTATCTCCAGAGTGGCCAGTTCTCGGCGACGATGAAGACCTCCCTCGGCGTCGGGGGAGTGGATCTCACTCCAGAGGGTATCAGCTGGGACGCGACTGATACCCCGTGGAGCGGCAGCGCGAGCGGCAAGCTCTATCTCCAGAGTGGCCAGTTCAGCGCAACGATGAAGACCTCCCTCAGCGTCACTGGAGTGGACACCATCCCCACCGGCATCAGCTGGGACGGGAGCCACACCCCCTGGGTCGGCAATACCGACAACAAGCTTTACCTCCAAAGCGGGCAATTCAGCGGCACCCTGAAAACCTCTCTGGATATCACTAGCGTTGAGTCCATACCCAAGGGTATTGAAAGCACGGTGCGCCTCGTGATCATTCCGCCGGGCCTCGGTCCGGTGCTTTGGAAAGAGGATTACATATCGGCCGCTGTGCTGGCTCGTTTCTCCCGGGTTGCCATCCAGAACCGGATCTCCGGGAGGTCCTGGCAAGAGGCCTGGCAAAACCTTGCGCTCACCCTACGTTTTCCAGTTGCGTACCCCGGGTCCGTTGGGAATACCCCCTGGTGTGGCGTTGACTTCGAGAAGTTACACCTTCAGTCGGGACAGTTCTCTGGGACCATGAAGACGTCCCTGGGGATCGGCGGCGTGGACACCAGCCCTCAAGGCATTAGCTGGGATGGTACCAATACCCCCTGGACCGGCTTCGCCGACAAAAAGCTCTACCTCCAAAGTGGGCAATTCTCGGCGACGATGAAGACCTCCCTCGGGATCGGCGGGGTGGACACCGCCCCCACCGGCATCAGCTGGGACGGCACGAATACCCCCTGGAGCGGCGGCACCGACGCCAAGCTCTACCTCCAGTCGGGGCAGTTCAGCGCCACGATGAAGACCTCCCTCAGCGTCACTGGAGTGGACACCGACCCCGAAGGCATCAGCTGGGACTCGGCAGATACCCCCTGGGTCGGCTTCATCAACAACAAGCTCCACCTCCAAAGCGGGCAATTCTCGGCGACGCTGAAGACTTCCCTGAACGTCGGAGCCGTGGACAGCGCCCCCATAGACATCAGCTGGGACGGGACTCACACGCCCTGGGTTGGCACTGAAGGCAAAAAGCTCTACCTCCAGTCGGGGCAGTTTTCAGCCACACTCAAGACTAGCTTGAGTGTCAACGCCGTGGACACCACCCCTAGCGGCATTGAAAGCACCGTGCGCCTGCCCTCGCCGCCCGGCCTCGGTCCGGTGCTCTGGAAGGAAGATTACTTATCGGCGGCCCTGCTGGCTCGTTTCTCCCGGGTTGCCATCCAGAACCGGATCTCCGGGAGGGCTTGGCCGGAGACCTGGCAAAACCTGCGCTTAACGCTACTGTTCCCGGTCGCCTACCCCGGTTCAGTCGGCGACACCGCCTGGACCGGAGACAGCAGCGAGAAGCTCTATCTGCAATCGGGACAGTTCAGCGGCACCATAAAAACCAGCCGCAGCATCGCCGGCGTGGACACGCAACCAGACGGCATCGCCTGGGATGGGACGAACACCCCGTGGATAGGCTCAAGTGATGGCAAGCTATATTTGCAAAGCGGGCAGTTCTCGGCCACCGTAAAGACCTCATTGGACTATACCGTGATTGACTTGAACGGGAGAGGAATCAGCTACTCCAATTCCCACACTCCCTGGTGCGGCTTCGCCGACGAAAAGCTCTACCTCCAGTCGGGGCAGTTCAGCGCCACGCTAAAAACCAGCCGCAGCATCGGTGCCGTGGAAGCCACCGTTGTGGGGATCAGCTGGGATGGGACCAACACCCCCTGGACCGGCGCTGATGATATAAAGCTCTACCTCCAATCGGGACAATTCAGCGCCACCATGAAAACGTCCCTGAGCGTCATCGCCGTAGACACCGACCCCGAAGACATCAGCTGGGATGGGAGCCACACGCCCTGGGTTGGCTTCACCGACAAAAAACTCTATTTGCAGTCTGGCCAGTTCAGCGGCACCATGAAAACATCGCTGGCAGTGAACGCTACAGAGAGCCAACCCACCGGCATCGAAAGCACCGTGCGGCTAGGCGTGGCCATCCCACCAGGTCTCGACACGGTTCTCTGGAAGGAAGATTACGAGGCGGCCGTTCGTCTTGGCCGGTATCTCCAATTCCACTGGCTGATGCAGGCCCTGTCCCAAGAGCAGGCAAACCAGGAAGGGCTACTGCAGACTACGCTCTTGGGCCAGGACTCCTTCTACGGGGATCCGGGGCAGGTACCAACATTAGAGGAGCGCTGGATTGTCCCGCCGGGTTATCTGAGAGGTGTCTCACTCCTGACCCACGTTATCCCTTCGGTGGACCCGGTGCTGACCGGCCAGGACTCCTTCTACGGAGACCCCGGCCAAGTGCCAACCCTCCAGGAACGCTGGATCGTGCCGCCCCCATACCTGCGGGGCGTCTCGCTTCTTACGCACGAAGCGGACCTGGTCAACACCACGCTTCTAGGCCAGGACTCCTTCTACGGCGACCCGGGACAGGCCATCACCTTCGGGATCACGGAGCGTTATCGTCACCTGTGGCTGGAACGGCTGCTTCAGCACCACATCACCCCCTCGGTGGACCCGGTGCTGACCGGCCAGGACTCCTTCTATGGGGATCCCGGGCAAGCGCCAACTCTGGAGGAGCGCTGGATTGTGCCGCCGGGTTATCTGAGAGGTGTCTCACTCCTCACTCACGAAGTTGCCCTGGTCAACACGACCCTTCTAGGCCAGGACTCTTTCTACGGGGATCCGGGGCAGGCCGTCACCTTCGGGATCACCGAGCGTTATCGTCACCTGTGGTTGGAACGGCTGCTACAGCACCACTTCACCCCTTCGGTGGACCCGGTGCTGACCGGGCAGGACTCCTTCTACGGAGACCCGGGTGAAGCGCCCATCTTTGCTATATCCCAGCCGGTCCTGGTCTATCGGCCGTTCACCCAGGACTTTATCTCGCTCAATATCCAACTGCTCCTGACACCTCCAGTCGAAGAGACCATACCGCCCGGTCTAAATGGAGCCCTGCAACTCTTTGACCTGGGTGTTCCCAGTGGATACCTGCGGGCCAACGCCCTGCTCTGGCATGAGGTCGACCTGGTCAACACGACCCTCTTCGGGCAGGACATCTTCTACGGGGATCCGGGGCAGGCCCCCACACTGCAGGAAAGATGGATCGTGCCGCCGCCCTACCTCAGGGGTGTCTCACTGCTCACTCACGAAGTTGCCCTGGTCAACATGACCCTCTTCGGGCAGGACATCTTCTACGGGGATCCGGGGCAGGCCCCCACACTGCAGGAAAGATGGATCGTCCCGGCACCTTACCTTAGGGGTGTCTCACTGCTCACTCACGAAGTTGCCCTGGTCAACACTACCCTATTAGGCCAGGACTCCTTCTATGGCGACCCGGGGCAAGTCCCCACTTTGCAGGAACGCTGGATTGTCCCGCCGCCCTACCTCAGGGCCGTCTCCCTCTTGACCCACGTTATCCCTTCGGTGGACCCGGTGCTGACCGGCCAGGACTCTTTCTACGGAGACCCCGGCCAAGCCCCGACTCTCCAGGAACGCTGGATTGTCCCGCCGCCCTACCTCAGGGCCGTCTCGCTGCTTACGCACGATGTCGCCCTGGTCAACATCACTCTCCTGGGCGCTGACCAGTTTTACGGGGATCCGGGGCAGGTACCAACATTAGAGGAGCGCTGGATTGTCCCGCCGGGTTATCTGAGAGGTGTCTCCCTCCTCACCCACGACATCGTCCTGGTCAACAGCACCCTTCTCGGCCAGGACTCCTTCTACGGAGACCCCGGCCAAGTGCCCACCCTACAAGAGCGCTGGATCGTGCCCCCACCATACCTGCGGGGCGTCTCCCTCCTCACCCACGACATCGTCCTGGTCAACACCACGCTTCTGGGGCAGGACTCCTTCTACGGAGACCCCGGCCAAGTGCCCACCCTACAAGAGCGCTGGATCGTGCCGCCACCATACCTGCGGGGCGTCTCGCTCCTCAGCCACGATGTTGTCCTGGTCAACACCACCCTTCTGGGGCAGGACTCTTTCTACGGGGACCCAGGCCAGGTTCCCACTCTACAAGAACGCTGGATCGTCCCGCCGCCGTATTTGAGAAGCATCTCTCTGCTCACCCACGTCGTACCCTCCGTGGACCCGGTGCTGACCGGGCAGGACCAGATCTACGGAGCCCCGGGCGAAGCGCCCATCTTTGCCGTATCCCAGCCGGTCCTGCTCTACCGCCCGTTCACCCAGGACTTCAGCGCGGTCAACATCGAAGGCCTGATGCTATCCCCTGCGGAGGAGGTCGTACCTCCTGGACTGAACGGCGTGCTGCAAATCTTCGACCTCATCGTTCCGCCGGGTTATCTGCGAGCTGTCTCGCTCCTCAGCCACGATGTTGCCCTGGTCAACACGACTCTGCTGGGCCAGGACCTCTTCTATGGAGACCCGGGGCAAGTCCCCACCTTTAACCTGTCCCAGCCGCTCTTTCCCAGGGTTGTCATCCATGGCCTGGCCTACAACCTCTACGTAAACCGCCTGGGGCTGTTTCTCGCGGTTGAACCTGAGGTGGAGGCTGCCGGCCCAAATATTGGCAGTCTTGCCATGATGGGAATGGGGCGATAACCCCGAACATTGTGGTAAAATCCCTCTCAACAATCCCTGGCGAGGGTGAGACTAAACTTTACCCTGCCAGGGATTTCATATGGCTAAAAGAGTCAGAGGCGGGCGCGGCACCCTGATCATTGACAACCGCGCCTCGGGCGGGACCTACCAGGAAATGCCCACCCTCACCTGTGCCCACTGCAACTGCATCGTCGTGCTGAATCCGGAACGGAAGCGGTCCCGCGCCTTCTGCCAGAAATGCTATGCCTATGTCTGCGACGACAAGGTCTGCGCTACCGTCTGCTCCCCCATCGAGAAATGCGTCGAGCTGGCCCAGAAATATCCAGGGCTGCCCACTCTCCCCCGAGGCTATAACGGGGAGCTGCTATTCGACCCGGAGTACCTGAAAGAAG
>Ga0185320_10453459_pt1 | contig 18460 bp, 20 predicted proteins | sample OV2TP2_FD_128023 | JGI IMG/M metagenome (GOLD analysis project Ga0185320, IMG submission 128023) | Hot spring microbial communities from Beatty, Nevada to study Microbial Dark Matter (Phase II) - OV2 TP2 (SPADES assembly) (version 2) | ecosystem: Environmental > Aquatic > Thermal springs > Hot...
GACATGTCGCGCGCCTGGCCGGTATCCGATGCAGGGATCGGTGTGATGGCCTATATGATCGAGCTGCTCATGGCGGTTATGGGCGATGCCCGGCGCTGGCGCACCATGCCGTGGATGGTCGCAGCGTTCGGCGTGGTGGTCGTGCCCCTTGGCGCGGTGAGTATCTTCTTCATCATCGCCCAGCCGATTTTCATCGACACCTGGTGCACGCTGTGCCTGGTTCAGGCCTTGGCCATGCTGGTGATGATGCCTTACGCACTGGATGAGCTGGTCGCCATGGGGCAGTTTCTGAAAGACGCGCGACGTCGCGGCAAGCCGTTCTGGAAGACCTTCTTCATGGGCGATGCAATGGAAGGCGCCCGCGAGGACAACACGCCGGAGTTCGACGGCAGCCTCTCCTCAATGACCCTCAAAGGCCTTCGCGGAGTAAACCTGCCCTGGGGGCTCGCGCTGCTGTGCATTCTAGGCGTCTTGCTGATGTCGACCCGGTTGATCTTCGGTACCGACGGCGCGATGGCCAACAGTGATCACCTGATGGGCTCGCTGCTGATCACCGTCTCGGTGCTGGCCTTTGCAGAAGTAGCTCGCCCGCTGCGGTTTCTGAATCTTCCCATCGGCGCCTGGTTGATCGCCGCGCCCTCGTTCCTAGACGGGGCAGGATTCGCCGCCACGATCGGCAGCCTGATCGCTGGTCTGCTGGTAATAGTGCTGAGCCTTCCGAAGGGGGTGATTAACCACCGTTATGCCGGCTGGAACGCGCTGTTGCGCTAAGCCAATGCAATCCAACCAGCACAGGAGTCGAACATGACCGACCGCGCAAAAACCGCCGTGATTTGTGGCGGGACCGCAGGCATAGGAAGAGCGACAGCTCATGCGTTCGCGCAAGCTGGCTTTCGCATCGCAGTGATCGCCCGCGGCGAAGAGGGGTTAGCCGATACCCGTGCTGAACTGGAGGAAAAGGGCACCATGACGCTGGCGATTTCAGCGGATGTGGCCGACGCCGAGGCGGTCGATAAGGCAGCCGAGCGTATCGAGGCGGAGCTGGGTCCGATCGAGATATGGGTCAACGCCGCGATGGCTACGGTGTTCGGCCCGGTCAACAAAACCAGCGCGGCGGAATACAAGCGGGTGACCGAGGTGACCTATCTCGGTTTCGTTCACGGCACGCTGGCAGCGCTGCGCTATATGGAGTCGCGCAACCGAGGCACCATCGTCCAGGTGGGCTCGGCCCTCTCCTATCGCGCGATTCCCTTGCAATCGGCCTACTGCGCCGCCAAGTTCGCCATCCGCGGGTTTACCGACTCGCTGCGCTGCGAGCTGATCCATACCAACAGCCGCGTACGGCTGACCATGGTGCAGCTGCCGGCACACAACACGCCGCAGTTCGACTGGTCGCGCAACAAGATGCAAAAGCGTCCGCAGCCAGTCCCTCCTATCCATACGCCAGAGGTCGCCGCGCGCGCCATCCTCCGTGCAGCGACCGACGCACCCCGCGAACTTTGGCTGGGGCGCGCCTCGTTCCAGGCCATCATTGGCAATATGTTCATGCCCGGCCTGCTTGATCGGATGATGGCCAAGCAGGCCTGGAACGGGCAGATGACCGACGAACCGGCTAGCGATGAACAGCCGGACAACTTGTTCCAGCCGGTAGTTGGGCTGCATCGCCTCGAAGGGCGCTTCGGCGACCAGACAAAAGGAAAGGCACTGGGCCTAAGCTCCGAAACCGTGGGCAAGCTGGCTGCGGGTGCCTTGGCGTTGGTAATGGTGTTTGGCGTAGCGGTAGTTGTTGCTATTGCCAGCTAGCCGGGTCGCATCAATTGGATCAGGCAAAAGCGCCCGTTGAACGCGGGCACGTTAATCAAAAGAACCGAGGCTCAGTGCGGCATTGATCAAACCCACATGAGAAAAGGCCTGCGGTATGTTGCCTAGATGCTGGCCGCTTCGGGTGTCGAACTCCTCAGCGAACAGGCCGTGCTCACCCTTGCGTTGCAGCAGCTGTTCGAAAAATTCCTTTGCCTCTCGAGGCCGGCCGGTTTGCACTAATGCCTCGACGAGCCAAAAGCTGCATATGAAGAAGGCGCCTTCTCGGCCCTGTAGCCCATCCGAAATTTCAGCAGGGTAGCGCCGTAGCGCGACGCCGCCTTCGTCCAGTTGTTTACGGATCGCATCGACCGTATTGATGAAACGCTCGTCGCTGCCTTCGATGAAACCAACACGTGCTAACAGCAGAAGGCTGGCGTCAAGCCTATCGTCATCGAAGGCCCGGATGAAATGGCTGCCGTCGGCGCTGACACCACGACGCAGGACTAACTGACGTAGAGCCTCGGCCTGATTGACCCAGCTTTCCTCATCTCCATCTAGGTCATGGCGGCGCTTCAGCCAAAGCGCACGCTGTAGGCCGGCCCACGCCATAACCTTGGAGTGCACATAGTGGCGCGGCGCGCTGCGCATCTCCCAAATGCTTTGGTCAGGCTCCTGCCAGTGCGCGGCAATGAAATCAGCAGCGGCGCGCATATGAGGCCAGTGCGCCCGCATCGCATCGTCACCCATGCTATCGCAGATGCTCACGCACTCCAGCAACTCGCCATAAACATCCAGCTGAAACTGGCCGTCGGCAGCGTTACCTACACGCACCGGCCGCGAGCCGCGATAGCCATCAACCCCTTCGATATTACGTTCTGGCGGCGGCGCAGCACCGTTTACATCGTATAGCACGGCCAGCGGCGTCCCATGCTGCTCAATGGTTCGCTGCATCCACTGGGCCCAACGATGTGCCTCATCTCGACAACCGAGGCCGAAGAGAGCACCAAGTGTCAGCCCCGCGTCTCGGAACCAGGTATACCGATAATCCCAGTTACGCTCGCCGCCCAAGCGTTCAGGTAGGGATGTCGTTCCAGCAGCTACAACCGCCCCGCTGGGTTCGTATGTCAGCAACTTAAGAGTGATAGCGCTACGCACGACGTCGGCCCGATAACTAGCGGGGCAATCCAGCGCTGCACACCAGTCACGCCACGCTTTCAACGTCGCCGCAATCCGAGCTGGCACTGATTCAATCGATACAGGAACGGGTGGGGCATCTTGCTCTAAGGAAACGCTTAGACAAATTCCGGCACTCCCTCCTGCATCTACTGAGAGGACTCCCTGCCAGCCTTCACCGTCTGGATACAGTGCGCAGTCCGCTTGAAGCAATAGCTGTTGCCGCTGATACGAATAGATTAAACCTTCGGCCGAAAGGCTTGCCTCACCGGCTACGCTTCCGAAATCTGGACGGGGCTCAAACATCAGCGTGAACTCACAACGGCCAGCTAGTCCGTCTACCTGCCAAAGCAAGCTTTGCTGATCGTCTGATCCAGGCCACTCCATACAAAGCGTGACACGGGCGGACCCGGACGCGCTGTGCACCTCGAACTCCAATACTGCAGAATCGTCCAGATAATGCGTTTTGAGGTCACCCGGTGTCGACAGCTGCAGGCGCCCACCACGATCGCGATCGAGCAGCGGCCAAATCAGCGGTGTGCCATCGAAGCACCGGGGACAGAACCATTCCACGTTGCCATCTGGGCCGACCAATGCCATGGAGCGACCATCACCGACGGCCGCCAGCGAAGCGATCATTGGATATTCTGCCTTTCCAGCTGTCAGCTGCTGATCAATTCTCATAGTTCTCTTCATGTCGGTGCGCTTACAGGCGATTCAAAGGCCAGTCTAGACTGCTGCTTCAAAGCGGCAGGCTCGCGTTGAGTTTATAAATACTTCGGAGCTGACATGAAGAGCAACCCGAGGTAAGCCTGCTTTATTAACCCTAATGATGGACAGCTTATGCCGGGTGCGCGGTTCGCTCGGTCGAAAAGCCAAATGCTTACAAAAATGTAATCACTAGCTCAGCTTCATGACAGGGTATATGAACAAATTTGCAGAAATAGATGGTCTGAGAGGCGGCATAAGTATGGTCCTAGCCCATCGAAACAGGCTCAGTAGCAGCGGCCGAATCTTTAATACGGAGATCACCTTTATGAAATTGTTGATACCTTTTTACCTTGTCGGATCGATGATGCTGTCTCCCATAGCTTGGGCTGAAGGAGGAAGCGACCGCACTCTCGAGCGCCTTCAGCAACTGCGCGATAAAGCTGAAGCGGTTTTGGTTCAAGCAGAGAAAGCGCCAGTCTGCGAGCGCCAAGTGCATATGAAAGAACATATGGGAATGCTCGAAGAAATGATGAGCCAGCTCCATAAAGATCATCCAGGGCCAGACGTCTCTACCGAGGAGCATTTGGCTTGGATGGAGAAGCACGACAAATTGGTAGACGATGTACTAAAACAAATGATTCGCGAACATAAGCTGATGACGGCTAATAGGGAGTGTCATCCGTAATAAATCGCTACTCTTCCAGCCATTACGATTACGGACGCTCTCTGGCTTTGCACCGCCCGACCAAGTGCCAGGTCGGGAGTAAATCCTACAGGCTGATCGACGTAATTCTGATCAGCACTGTTTTTTTCAAACTTGATAGGATCGTTGATGAGGATTAGTTTCGAAAAGGCTCTAGGCGGGCCAGAAAAAGCGCTCCTCTACACTGCCAAAAGAGCAGAGGTGCTGAGCAACAATATAGCCAATGCTGATACACCCAATTTCAAAGCCAGGGATTTGAATTTTGCCTCGGTGTTTGCCGCTCAAAACAAGCAGGCAATTAACACTGAGTTTTCACTGGCCAAAACTAACCAGAGTCATATAAATACTGGTGGCTTGGAGGTTACTCTTAGCGATGCGGCCCTACTCTATAGGGTTCCCAATCAACCGTCGCTTGATCAGAACACAGTCGACGTTCAGGTTGAACAAGCAAAATATGCGGAAAATTCGATTCGTTTCCAGGCTGCATTTACTCGGCTGAACGGCGCATTCAAGGGTTTAATGATGGCCCTGAAAGGTGGGTGAAAAGGCAATGTTCCTTTGGCTCTGCGCCCCGTAAGGAACATCTGGGCTGTGCGAGACAGGCTCTCACCCGCTTTTAAACAACAGTGCCTCAATTCGATCGTGTTCTTCCCGTGTCGGTAGAGCGGTTGAATTTACCTTGTCATCACTATTCGGCTGGCGATTTTCCGGTGGGCCAATTTCAGGGTGGTAAGCGCCATCTGCGTCGAATGCAACCCAGCCGTACCATTCTCGGATGACTTTGGAAGGATGGCCATCCTCCATTGCGACATACCAGTCCGCCAATCGGAAACGCTTACCGGCAAGCTTAGAAGTAGCCATTTCGGCTCGAACCAGCGCCAGATATAGCGGGTGCGGCAGTTCCTCTACGGCGCTGGTTTCGTCGAGCAAGAACGTGAACGAGGCGTGCGACGGTTGCTCTGTAGAACCGGCTCGCTCCTCTTCCTCGCCTAAGGTAAACACAGGAGCAAAACCGCCCCCCTCTGTTCTGAAGTTGGTCGTCTGGCCTTGGTAGACCCTGGCAGCGTTCCACTGCACCTCGCCAGCATAAGCGTACGCGCGCAGGTCAAACTTCATCGGTCGTACCTGAGGGTCGGCGACGGTTCTACGCTCGCCAGGAGCTACAAGGGACTGGGCGACGTAGTTTCCGCCAACGATTTCTTCCCAAACGCGCTTGGTGAGCTTGTCTCCTCGGTATGCACCGCGACTACCAAACCCGCTGACGGGCTTGAAGAAGAGGCTACGGCGGTTTTGCCAGAGGTGCTCTGCGTTACCATGCCCGACAGGCACGGTAAGCGGGACGTATTGGGCCAATACGGCTCGGATTTGCTGACCAACGCCAATCTCTTCCAAAAAACGTCCGTTGGTTAGGTCAACCAACCGGCGTTTGTCGGCATAAAGGGCATAGGCCTGAGGGTGCGGCGTTACCGTCACGACATCAGCCAAATAAGCGCTGCGCAGCGCGCTGCAATTGTCGCCTTCCAGATAGAAATCGGTGAGTCGGTTGTAGACGAGATCCACAGGCTTTCCGTCGACCAAGAGGGACTCGTTGTGAAAGGCCAGATCGGCTGGGTCTGCGATTAGGCAGTCGATTCCTGCTGACTCGAATAACCGCTGAAAAAGAAGGAACTCCGGATACAGGTATTGGGCTTGTGGGCTTTCATCCAAGATCACCACGCGCGTGAGCGGACGTGGCTCGCCGCTCGTAGACCATTCCTGGGCGAACATATCCAGAATCGAACGCTCGAAGCCGCCGGGTCCTTCCTGACCTGGCGAAAGCCCGACTACGCCGCTGCAACAACTACGCTGCGCGCGGGCGAGCAATACGTTTAGCATCGCTCCGCCCGCATTTGTGTTTATTTCGATGAGCCCAAGCTTGTCATCATCCAGATGGAAGTCGTAGCCAAAGAAGACGCCGCGCGCGCCCCGAGGATCGTGTCGGGCAATAGGAGGTGCAGAATCCAGAGCATGCTCACGCCAACCGGGCGAGCTCACGGTCTGCTCGATGACCTGAATAACCTCATTAACCTGGCGCAGCCGCAAGGATGAAACAAAGACCGGTCGTGCTGCAAACACATGGGGGCAACGTGACTTCAATAGCTCTGACAACTCGGGATTTCCAAGCTGTTCGGACAATGCATTTGTGAGCGCAACCTGATCCAGGCTCACGCAGAAGCACGCTTCGTTGAGCGCTGCGGCTGTCGTACCGCATTTTCTCGATGAGGACGCTGTCACGGGAACCTCCAGGATCAAACATACAGGTTCGAAAGGCGTGACCTCTTTCGGTTCAGCCAGGCATTTCTCTAAAGCGTAGGTCAGGGTCGTTGTGGGCATCTGCCATTAACTAGACATAAGCCTTGGAAGCGTCATTGTAAAAGTCGTGCGTCCCTCAGCTGATTCACAAGCGATGCGCCCTTTGTGCGCTTCTACTATTGAACGAGTGATAGCCATGCCGAGGCCCGCGTTCAACGTAGTACCTTCGCGCCTTGCGGTGTCGACCCTGTAGAAACGGTCGAATATCCGGGTTTGAAGCTCGGCTGGAATAGTTATGCCGCGGTTGGAAATAGCCGTGGAAACCGAAGCGCCGCTCTCGCTTATTTCAACGCTTATGGTGCTGCGTTCCTCCGCATACCGAACTGCGTTAGAGACTATGTTTGAAATAGCCCGTCTTAGCATTGATTTGTCCCCATTCACCGATCCATCGCCTGAAAGAGCGATTTTTACATTTTTTTCCTCGGCTGCTAGCTCGTAATATTCGATAACGCTAGCGGCAATCTCAGCTATGCTGGCATCTTCGGCACTGGGCGTAATCTTTCCGTTGTCCGCCTTGGCTAGGAACAGCATGTCATCGACCATCTTTGACATGCGCCTAAGTTCTTCGAGGGCGGAATACAAAATGTTCTTGTAGTCGGTATTCTCGCGGTCGCGCAAGAGCGCGACCTCCATTTGGGTAAGCATGCTGTTCAGCGGCGTTCTTAGCTCATGCGCGATGTCCGCTGAGAAACCTGACAGCCGGAGGAAAGAATCATCCAAGCGCGAGAGCATTTCATTGAAGTTAGCAACGAGTTCATGAAGTTCGCCTGGTACTGACTCGGTCGGAATCCGCGTATCTAAGCAGTTGGCGGTTACGGTTGAAGATGTCTTGGATAGTTCGCCAATGGGCTTCAAGCCCTTTTTGATCAGAACAACACCTAGTGCCCCACTTAGAAGCGCACTGATCACGAGCGTATAAGCAAACCATTGCTGAATCATCTCGAAGAAGTGGACTCGATGCGTTACATCCAAAGCCAGATAGATGACTGCGTCTTGCCCTTCGACCCACTGATCTACTTTTCTGGTAATGCCACTGTACTGGTGCCCATCGAAATTTACTGCCCAGCGTTCCTCTTGATTATCCGTGACGAGAGGAAGCAAGCGCTCAGAAAAATTGTGGTGTGAGTAAACCGTTTTGCCGTCTATCACTACCGCAGTTGCAAACCCGAAAGAGTGCTCAATGACCGCATCGATCTTTGAGGTGGCCTCCTGTCCGAAAGCCGTACTGCTACGTAGCATATGCTCTACGGCAGCGGCTTTTTCACTCAGCACTTGCGCATCCTTGCGCTCGAAATGCAGCTGGCAGAAATAATAGAAGCTGATTGCGGCGACCATCAGCACAACCGTAACCACGAGCATGAAAACCACCGCCATTCTGCTCGTCAGTGAAACTTTTTCCATCAGTACGGTCCTGGTTAGGCCAAGCACAAAAGCAGGCAGGGCGTCCGGAGGAGCCTTACCTGCTTCGATATGGTCGTTGCAGTATCGTTCGTATTCAAGACCTGGTCTGGACCTTCACCATTTTAGCGAGCTTCCGGCTTTGACGGTCTCCTTCATCCACCACATCCTTTCATCATTCCTCGCATGTCGCCTACCCTTGATATTAACTTTGACAGGTTAGCCGTTATTTACGCCAATCGGGGCGCTCAAAAACTCTACCGTATGAATTTTCCCGTCAGGTGTCTTTACCCTCATCTCGTAGGTTTGGACTTTGGCGTTAGTACGATAGTTTTGAATCATGTCAGTCTTGCCGTTCGCCCCTGCAGGTGCAATGTTAAGCACCTCACCTTCTTTAACCAACTTCTTAAGAGTGGACTTGGTTTCCGGATCATTCAAACGATGCATCGTGCGTTCGCTTCCGCCTTCAGCTAACGCAAAAGATGAAGCAGCAGTTAGAATAAGCGGGAAAATCACTTTGTTCATACGGTTCATGGTTTTGACCCTTTGGTTAGTTGATACCGATATGTTATAAGTGCAAGACTTACAAGAATCTGTTCTCAACGTTACAAAGCTGTAATTTCTCTCTTTTAATCGAGCCATGCCCGTCGCATATACGGCGAGCGCTTCTGCACTTACTGTTTTTCGATGCGGGTGACCGTGGAGTCCATTCCCTGCGAGGAGAAATCGAACTGGACCTTATCGCCTTCTTTTAGCTTTTGGAGCTGGTCAGGCTTTGCTTTGAATCCCATCGTCATTGCGGGCCAGCCCAAGGCCTTGACCGGGCCGTGGGCAATGGTGACGGTCCCGCTTTCGGTATTCACCTTCTTGATCGTGCCAGTAGCCGTAGCGGTCTGTGCGGCTGATTTATGGTCCATTTGCATGTTCATGCCTTTATGATCCATAGGCATGCCATCCATGGGCTTCTTGTCGGCAGCATAGGCGGCTGGGACCAAGAAAAGTGTGGCAAGGGTAATGGACATGATGTTCATGAATGTCTCTCCAGATCTGTAGGTTGCTGCGGTATGCAATTGCCGGCGGCGCAAGAGAAAAAATCTATCTATCCTTTGAGTGTGGTTTTTTGCGTTGCTTAAACGTTATTGAGTCCGAAGGGCAGTCCTCGGAATTCCACGATATGGGTCACGTCATCAGGCGTTCTGATTTTTATCTCAAACGTTTGGGGACGGCCATCATACTTGCTCCTTTGCATAACCCCACTTTTACCTGTGGCACCTGCAGGCCCTACACTTAGCACTTTGCCTTCCTCAAGTAGCGCCTTAAGTACTGGCTTGGCTTCTTTATGGCGCTGAATAACTTGATCAGAATTTTGTTCTGCCATTGCGAAAGAGGAGGCGGCAGCGAACATAGTAAAAAGGATGGTTTTGCTAATGGCTTTCATGACTAAACTCCTGATTGTTTGATGCCTATAGCTTAATGGCACAACACTTACAGTAAGCTGTTCTTCAAATTACAAAGCTGTAAGCGCAACCTTTTGTATTGCTGCGACCGCCGCGTATGTGGCGGTCGCTTGCTCCTTTGCTTTCTATGTGAATCGAATAGTCGAAACCATGCCTTTTCAAGATGAACTCTACATTCAACCAGGCCCCGTCTTTTAAGGAAGGCTGAGGTGCTTGATTTTCACGGATGTTCACCAGTGGGTTTGGTTGCGTGCTGGGCCTGCAATTGCCGGCGGCGCATCAGCAGGTAGGCTGCCGGCAGAACGAACAGGGAGAGCAACGGCGCGGTGATCATCCCGCCCACCATGGGCGCGGCAATACGGCTCATGATTTCGCTGCCGGTCCCGCCGCCCCAAAGGATGGGCAGCAGGCCAGCGATGATCACGGCGACGGTCATGGCCTTGGGGCGCACTTGTAGTGGTCTACTGATTCCGGACACCCATTTAGGGCGAGAATGCTCGCCATAGAGAGGTGTCTGATGACCAAGCAACGTTCGTTCCTTTACGCCCGAGTTCAAACGAGAGGCCGCCTGCCTGGTGCTCGATCAGGGCTACAGCCATATCGAAGCAGCTCGTTCACTGGGCGTGGTTGAGTCGGCCCTGCGCCGATGGGTAAAACAGCTTCAAGAGGAGCGCGTGGGCGTTACCCCGAAGAGCAAAGCACTGACGCCCGAACAGCAGAAAATCCAGGAGCTGGAAGCCAGGATCGACCGACTGGAACGGGAGAAAGCGATCCTAAAAAAGGCTACCGCTCTCTTGATGTCGGACGAGTTCAATCGTACGCGCTGATAGACCAGTTAAGTGAGCGGGAGTCGGTGGAAGTGGTCTGTTCAGCCTTCGGCGTGGTGCGGTCTTGCTACTACGCCCATCGGCTTCGACGCTGCCGTGTTGATGCATGCCGCGTTGCACTGCGCAGTCAGGTTAACCAGCTGTTCAACCAGAGTCGAGGCTCGGCTGGCAGTCGCAGCATTCTGGGTATGCTGCGTGAGGATGGCGTCAGCATTGGCCGTTTTCGTGTGCGTCGGTTGATGCGTGAGTTGGGCTTGGTCAGCAAGCAGCCAGGCTCGCACGCATACAAGCAGGCTACGGTTGAGCGACCAGATATCCCGAACCGGCTGAACCGCGAGTTCACCACTGAGCGCCCCAATCAGGTGTGGTGCGGCGACATCACCTACATCTGGGCACAAGGTCGCTGGCATTACTTAGCGGCGGTGTTGGATCTGCATACAAGACGAGTAGTCGGCTGGGCGATTTCTGCCAAGCCGGATGCTGAGTTGGTGATCAAGGCGCTGGACATGGCCTACGAACAGCGTGGCAAACCGCAGCAGGTACTGTTTCATTCCGATCAGGGCAGCCAATACGCTAGCCGCCTGTTTCGGCAACGGTTGTGGCGATATCGGATGGAACAGAGCATGAGCCGCCGGGGCAACTGCTGGGATAACTCGCCGATGGAGCGATTGTTCCGCAGTTTGAAATCGGAGTGGATTCCACCGACCGGTTACCTGACAGCTCAGGAGGCCCAACGGGACATCAGTCATTACCTGATGCACCGCTACAACTGGATCAGGCCGCATCAATTCAACGATGGGCTACCGCCTGCGGTGGCCGAAGAAAAACTTAACCCACTGTCCGGGATGGGTTGACCACTACAACCCGCCTATGCCGACAATGAGTGCTCCGCCCAAGAAAACCCAAACACCCTTGGGAACGGAAGCTAGCCCCCCAATCACTAGGGCACACAGAACCATCGCTCCAGATACACCAGACTTGCTGCTGCGCTTACGCTTCCCTGCCATCGCTTCGACTCCCTATACAAGCATGCTGGCCATTTAGCAGTATCGGCAATTCGGGTGCATCAGCCAATACCTCGCGCCAAGCTACGTGTTGAATCTCTTTATGATGTTATCCAGATGTGTTCCGTATGCACTGGTGAGATGGCGGCTCGATGCGAGCCGGGCGGCCACGGGGTAGAATTGATGAGCAGGCACAGCGCCGTTCGCCCTACTACGTCGGCTGCCTCGCGCTGAGCAGTAACTGCGCTAACCGTGCCAGATTACGCGCATCGGCGATGGCCCTGTGATGCTCACCCTCCCAGGAAAGGCCTATGCTTTCCACTGCACGCTTCAGCCCTAGCGCATGGCAAGCGAAAATTTTCCAAAAGCACTTCTTTAGATTGATATGACGCGCCGGATCCAGCAATACATCTACCCCGGCTCTGATAGCGTCCTTCTTCAGCTGGTTTCGGTCGTAATCGCCCCAAGAGCACCAGCGCCAGCCTTCTGTATTTCGCGGCCTCAGCCAGTCACCAAGCTGATCTTGTACCTCCGCGAAACGCTTTGCAGTATCGATGTCAGATTGAGATATGCCGGTCAGCCCCGTGCAAAACTCAGTTAGCGTGGGGCGAAGTAGCGGCCGGACAAACTGTCCGAAATGATCGACAATCCTGTACTCCAACTGGACATCCAACAGCACGATGCCAATTTCGATCGTCTCCATCTCGTCGCGCTGGACCTCCAATATGTGAGCGTTCCGGGCCGCCTCGTTTAGGCCGGCAGGGTAGTCATCGCAAGTCGCTTCCAGATCCACGCAAAGTAACCAGCGACTTTCTCCAAGTTGTTGACGAAGCGCATCAAGCTGCCCCCAACGCTTTACCTGCATGACACCCCGCCCTTCTTTTCCTCAGAGGATATAAACCTACGAGCATCAGCACGGACCGTGGGCTCAGTTTTATAGTAGTGACACGAGAAACGGATCACTGAATCGTTACTGGGGTTGCGTGTATGCCTTTTGCCCTCTGTGCCAACAGCCAATCCAGTGACAGGCGCCCGCCGTCTTCTTTGAAAGTCACAATAACGTACAAGCTGCCCGTGGCGGTAAACAGCGCCCAAAATCCGCCTTGCTGATGAGCTTTCAGTACATCCGAGGTACGAACCCGGTGACCGTCCTGGAACCTTCCATACACATCCGCCCGCACGTGACGATGAACCACGCCGATACAACAGCCTGAGATTAAATAAGCGTCAGTGAGATACGCCGTAACTTCCCTACCAAAAGACATACCCATTGCTCGCAACAACGCGTCAGATACATCACGTGCTTGGTCGATACTTCGTTTAGTTGAACTCATCGTGTCAGCACCCAAATTCGGATCAAAACTCTTTGCCTACCCCCCAATAACGGCTAGCTGTCCAACCAATAATCGTCTCGAGCAATACGCCCAAACTTGTAGTCTTCATGCTGCGGGGCTTCGCCAAACAAATGATGTATGCGTCGCTCCTGTCGCAAATACGCCAAGGTCATGAAGAAGCAGGTTTCACACATCCGTACGCGATAACGCTCACCGTCATGTCGCGCGCCGTATCCCCAGTGCGCTTGCAGCACACCGAACTGTTCGCCGTACCCAGGCACTCGCATGGAGGTACCACAGACGTCGCAAGGCACATCGGGGTGTCGGTTGTCTGGTACGTCCATGCCCGCCAATATCTGACTACGCATCAAAAAATCTTCAACACAGTAGTGAGCTCGGCGCTTTTGCGAGCCCCTGGGCCAGCAAGCACATATCGCGTATTGCGCGTTCTGAAAATGCACCCATCGGCAAACTCAATCAGTTGTGTTGTACGCACCCAGTCACCCTCTTGGAAACGGTTGGCACTGTCGTACAACACGCGCCCGGCATACACCATCGCGGGCTGTTGCCCGGACGCCTGTAACGTTTCTCGTATCGCGTCAGGCACGATGAGATCGATCCAGATCCAGTCACGCACAACACAGAAAGGCACCTCGTCATGCAACGCAGCCGCTGAACCACGCGCGCACGCCTCTGCTAACGACATCTCGATACCGGGCATTACCTCACCCGGGGCGTATAACAAATGAGATACTTTCTTTAAATCGTCCATACCGTCTCTCTATCTGAGCTATAGATGTCTAAAGGCAGAATCTGGGCAAAACGTCCCTGCCTTGACAAACCTACCAAGTATGAAAAGCTTGTTTCCCAATGAGCGTCAGTTCTGACTTTTAATATATGGTCTGAGTCTAAAAGGCGAGCAGCGCAACCCCATCAACCTCCATTATTAAACCAAGTACTTTATTCATCGATGCAAGCCTATGGCGTCGCTCAATACGCTCAGTATTGGACAAAAAACAGCAACCTGAAACCTATGCAATAAAATAATCCAGCTCCAACGACTGCTCGTCAAGCACTTTTAGAAAAGAAAAAGCCAACCACTGACCATCGGTATTTTTAATACGTATATATTGACAAGGATTGCCAGAACACATGCACCAGAAGAGCAAGAAGATAATCCTTATCGGACTTACCCTGGGCGCGGTCAATGACTATTTGAGATCAAGACATCTCCACGGACGATGCGAGGCTGATCCAACCGGCTCGGAGTCGTCTTTTCGAATTTTGAAATTTCGCACCGTTGGTAATCACCACAAGCGAGGCGCGTCTGTGACGCGGAAGGGTACCGCGACTCCTCGCGACTGCTTAAAATACAAACGAAAGCGGATGATCTGAGTAATTTGTAGCGAGGGGAAGGTTCGAGAAAGTCTGCGTACGCTGAGATCTGCTCACTAACACCTAGCTACCTATCTAGTGCACGCACGAAGCGCGCCACGCGTCGAGCTGTACGGCGAGGCCACAAAATGATGGAAATTATGGCTCAGCAATAATTATGGCTGAGCCATAATTCCATATAACCGCAGCGTCACGGAAAAACCGCAATTGTTTACAGCCTGCAATTGACCATGACAGCTGCCCCTCCAATGAGGGGATAGACTAAGTGGGTTAGCTAACTCGGGGCTGTGGAGATGATCGAGGATCGCGCCAATGAGCTGTTCATCAGCGCCGCTAGCATCTGGGAAATCGGCCAAAACGCGATGGGCAAAGCAAGCTTTCAGTTCGATTCAGGAGTACTAAGAAGGTCTCTTCTGGACGGCGACTACAAGGAGCTGTCCGTGACCAGCCGACACGCCATTACGGCTGCGGCCTCGCCTCTCCTTCACAGCGCCCATTTGATCGGATGCTCATCGGACAAGCAGCTTCGGAAGGCTTCATCCTAGTAACCAATAATCATGCTACAGCGAAGTATTCGGGGCCAATCAAGCACGTCGGTTGAATGCGCCAGCCTTCATACCCTGTCGTAACGGGATGTCTAATGACCATACAAGCCGTCATTTTTGATGCTTTCGGGACACTGATAAAGATTCAAGATGGGTCGCATCCGTACCGACAGTTGATGAAGATCGGAAAGGCGCATGGGCGGCGCCCCCGCCCGGACGACGCGTCTTTCCTGATGAAATCTGCGATAACGTTGACGCAAGCCGCAGCGCATTTGGGGATCACTGCAAGCCCTGAACAATTGAGCACTCTGGAAACTGTCCTGGCAGAAGAGATCGCAGCCGTTGAGGCATATCCTGACGGGCTCGAAGCGGTGAAACTGCTCCAAGAGCAAGGCATTCGAATCGGTGTTTGCTCGAATTTGGCTTTCCCGTACCGGCAAGCCGTCCTGCGTTGCTACCCCATGCTAGACGCATATGCGTTTAGCTGTGATTTAGGCGTAATGAAGCCCGAACCCACCATCTACAGTTGGATTTGCGATCAGCTTGGGGCGTCCCCGACCGCATCGTGGATGATCGGTGACTCCCAACGTTGCGACCGAGATGGGCCAACGGCAGTAGGCATCCGAGGCTTTTTTGTTGACCGAAACAGCACCAACGGTGACTGCCCTGAATTGGTTACGTTCGCTCGTAAGGTATTGGCAACCGCGCGTTGAGCGAGCGATGTCAGCCCCATCCATTTTCGCACCTCGCGATTGAAACCTGGAATCACACCAGGCAATCCTGCTCCATGAACCTCGAACCGCAGTCAAAATAAGACCGTAAATTGAGTTGAGGTGATTATGATCGGGTGCCAACGGGAACACCTTAGAAACCCAAGGCGCCTCCCTAGATCATTGGTAACTTCAAACTCAGGAGCGTTTGGCTTCAACGCAGCCTAAACCCAACCGACTGCGGGCAGCTCTACTCGCCAACGCACGCAAAGCCACTCTCACAGATAGGTGAATGCGATGCTTGACAAGGCTCGAAAGGTTCATATACTCGCGCTCACTGTGAGCAATCCAACAAATCAAGGTTTCTTGCATAATGCGCTGAAGCCTTGATTTGGCCGGGATATTGAAGTTTGGGATTCAAATCCCCCCGGCTCCACCAAACAAACAAAGCCCCGAGAATCTCAAGACTCTCGGGGCTTTTTCTTTGTGGTGTCGGAAGATGGCCACGGGTTCTGGCAAGCATCTCTTGTCCGTTTTCCTGGGCAACGGTGGCGCCGCCGAATTGCCCACTGGCGGCAGTCGGAAGAACATAGCCCGGTCAGCTGTTGCATTGACGCTCCCGCAGAACGGCGCCAAGAAGTTCAGGCAGCCACTCAGGCTTGAACGAAGATGGCGCCTCATCTTGCATCTCGCGCAGGCTCCACCACTTCCATCTCTGGATCGTGCTCTGCTCTTCTTCGGTCCATTTTGCAGCGAACACGCTAGTGTTCGCCGGGCACTCTACGAGGAAGTACTTTTCCAACCAACGCGCCGGCGTCGAGCGTGCCACGGCATAGACCTCGTCTCGTTCCTTTAGCAGCTTGCCGATTGGACGCGTAAGGCCGGTCTCTTCATACAGCTCTCGTGCAGCTGCGTCGGTGTAGCTTTCGCCCGGTTTCAGTTCGCCGCCAGCGGTCGCCCAGAACGGCGGTTGATGTTCGTCCTTGTAGAAAAAAAGCAGCAGCCGCCCATCGGCATCCGCTATGACCAGTCGAGAGCACCTTCTGACTTCCATTGTTTCCTCGCGATAAATTGGCACGTTGTGGCGTAGGTTACCCAGAGGTCCGGATCAGCGCGCGAGCGTGTCGCGGCCCCCGCAGAATGGCGCTCGGACTGGCCCGCCCCAACCCGCAGACACGCGACCGCAGCCAGCCTCTCGGGGCGTGCTATTTCAGCCCATACGCAGTTCGATCAGCGCCCGGCCCGGATAGTCTCGATGGATGCTCTATGCTGGTTCACTCCAGCCGCCCCGTAGCAAGGAGTCCCCATGCCCAGCCTCGAATATCTGATTACCTGCCTGGTCGTCGTGCTGATACCTGGCGCGGGTGTGATTTACACGGTATCGACGGCACTGGTGCATGGGCGTCGCGCCGGCATCCTGGCCGCGCTGGCCTGTACGCTCGGGATCCTGCCGCATCTGTTGGCGACCATTCTTGGCGTCGCTGCCATCCTGCATTCCAGTGCGCTGGTTTTCGAGACGCTGCGCTATGCCGGTGCCGCGTACCTGCTCTATCTCGCCTACGCGACCTGGCGCGATCGTTCCGCGCTGGCGGTGGGCGGCGATGGTGCGACACTCGACATTCGATCGCTGGTTGCCAAGGCGCTACTGGTCAATCTGCTGAACCCGAAGCTGACCATCTTTTTCCTGGCCTTCCTGCCGCAGTTCGTCCGGCCCGGCGCCGGTGACGAGCTTGCGCAACTGCTCGGGCTCAGCGCGACCTTCATGCTGATGACCTTTGTCATCTTTGCCATCTACGGCTTGCTGGCCCATGCTTTTCGCAAGGCGGTCGTCGAGTCGCAGCAGGTTCAGGCCTGGCTCCGTCGCGGGTTTGCGGCGTCCTTTGCCGGGCTCGGTGCAAACCTGGCGCTGGCCGACCGATGAACGCCCGGGGCGGCTGAAGCCGACCGAGTACAGCAGCCCGAAACCCTGGGCCAGCGCCTCGATCGTCGGCGATGAGGCCGGCCCGCGCTTCTTCTGCGTGACCTGAGTTATGCTGCGGCACGCCCAGCGCTCCAAGCGTTGCGCTTCCATCAGGAACCCTTGCGCCGTGTCGATTCGCTCCCGTCTGGTTTGGCTGGTCATTGCCGTTATAGCCCCGGCATTCGCGTTTGCGCTGTATGGCACCTATGCGGTCTATCGTGCGCAATCGGCGCAAGTCGATCAGGGCATGAAGGAAGTTTCGCGAGCCGTCGCGCTGGCCGTCGATCGCGAGCTGAGTCGGTATGCCACCATCGTCTCGACGCTCGCGGCGTCCCCAACGATCGTCAAAGGTGACGTGCGGACCTTCCACGAGCGCCTTCAGCAGACCGAACATGCGGTGGGCGCCAGCGTGGTGATTTACGATCCGCAAGGCACCCCCTTGGCTGACACGGATCATCCGTTTGGCGCACCCCTGCCAAGCCTGCCGGACTTTCGAACCTTCATAACCACCACGCAGGCCGACGTCAGCCCGGCGTTCCGCGATCCGGTGACGGGGGCGCAGAGCATCGCTATCCGCCACCCGGTGATCCGCGGCGGCGAGGTCGTTTACTACCTGACCATGGACTTTCCGGTTGCAGGCATCGGTGCGCTGCTGGAGCAACAGGCGCTGCCGGAGAAGTGGCTCGGGGTGATCCTGGATCAGAACCAAACCGTCGTCGCGCGCACCCGCGATCCGGACAAACACATCGGCAAGCGCGCCAGCCCCGATTTCGTCAGCCAGCTGCAGGCCGCGGCAGGCGTCGACGGCAAGGTGCAGTCCATCACTCGGGACGACGTGCCGGTAACGACGTTCTTCAGCCATGCACCGGCCTCCGGCTGGACGGCGCTGATCGCCATCCCCCGCAACGACCTGCTGGCCAGCGTGCTTGCGCCGCTGGGGACCGTGGTGCTGGGTATTCTGGTCGTGCTGGCGTTGGCGGTCGTGCTGGCGATCGCAGTCGGTCGAACCATCACCCGACCGCTTGCGCAGCTCGATGATGCGGCCAGCGCGCTGGCCGCATCATCGAGCTGCGCAAGCGGTCGGGTGA
>Ga0185320_10137643_pt1 | contig 18363 bp, 28 predicted proteins | sample OV2TP2_FD_128023 | JGI IMG/M metagenome (GOLD analysis project Ga0185320, IMG submission 128023) | Hot spring microbial communities from Beatty, Nevada to study Microbial Dark Matter (Phase II) - OV2 TP2 (SPADES assembly) (version 2) | ecosystem: Environmental > Aquatic > Thermal springs > Hot...
CTCCCATCGGCCATCTGCCCTCTCCGCTCTCCCCTCTCCCAGGGAGCCCGCCGGCGGTGCGGGGCGGTGGCGGGCGCGCCGCGGCAGACATGGCGGCGGGAAAGATTGCACTAGAAGAAATCTTGCCTATGTGGTTACAATAAAAGCGTCTGATGTATGCAACTTTAAGAAAAGGCTCTCACATGAAATCAGGTCGACGCCCAACCTCCACCAGGGTCCTCGATCTGCGTGGTTCCTGGCGCGCCAAGGCCAACCAGCTCTCTCAGGAGCGGCCGGCCCCAGCACCCAACCACGCACCACCGGCGCCCAGGTGGCTGGGCAAGCAAACCCGTAGCTACTGGAAGAAATTCAGCCAGGAGTTAGCGCAGCATGGACTGATCACCCCGCTCACACTGGAACTGCTGACGCGCTACTGTGTGGCCCTGGTGCGCTGGCAAGAGGCCCAGAAGTACATTGAGACCCACAGCGTCATCTGCGCGACCGTCACGGGCTATCTCTACACCCATCCGTACACCCGGTTAGCAAAGGAGTTAGGCCAGGAACTCACGCGGCTGGAGCAGGAGATGGGCATGACGCCGGGCGCCCGCAAGTCGCTTGGCCTGGATCCAGTACAGGAAAAGGACACCCATGCCGACGATGCGCCGGACAAAACGCGCTTCTTCCGCAAAGTCAAGTAAAGTTCCCAGGCAGTGGCAGAAGCTCCTGGGCCGAATTCCAGGCTATGATGCCCTGGCGACCGCCGGTGTATGTACGTTTGATGCCGAGGCAGCCCAGGAAATTCTCGACTTCTTTCCCACCTGCCTGAAGTTTATTGAGGGTACCGTGGCTGGCCAGCCGTTTGTACTGGAGCCGTGGGAGCAGGCCATTCTGGCCAATCTGTTTGGCTGGAAGCGGCCCGATGGCTCACGGCGCTACCGCGAGGCCTTTATCTTTGTACCTAAGAAGAACAACAAGACGCCGCTCATGGCCGGCGTGGTGCTGTTTTTCCTATTCTGCGAGGACGAGGAGGGCCTGCAACTCTACTCGGCAGCGGCGGACAAAGATCAGGCGGCGCTGGTCTATCGCCATGCCAAGGGCATGGTCCTGGCGGAGCTCGAGCTGGCATCACGCTGTAAAATTTACTCGGCTGTCAAATCCATCGTGCGTGAGTCCACCAATAGCAGCTACAAAGTGCTCTCGGCAGATGCCGACACCAAGCACGGCTTTAACTCAAACTTGATCATTGTTGATGAGCTACACGCACAACCGAACCGCGAGCTCATCGATACACTTATCACTGGGACGGCCTCACGGCGCCAGCCGCTGGTCATCTACATTACCACTAGCGACTTTGCACGACCGTCAATCTGTAACGAGAAGTACGACTACGCCGTGAAAGTCCGTGATGGGATTATCGAGGACCAGAGCTTTTTGCCGGTGCTCTACGAGGCTGCCAAGGAAGATGACTGGACTGATCCCAAGGTCTGGGCCAAAGCCAACCCTAACCTGGGCAAGAGTCTCTCCCTCGACTACATGAAACGCGAGTGCCAGCGCGCCATCGAGACCCCAAGCTACCAGAACACCTTTAAGCGCCTGCACTTGAATATGAGGACGCAGCAAGACATTAGCTGGTTGGATATGGTGCATTGGGACGCCTGCTATGACGTGCAGGTTGAGCCTGAAGCCCTATCCTCGCAGGTATGCTACGCTGGCCTGGATCTCGCCACGGTCTCGGACCTCTGTGCCCTGGAGTTGTACTTTCCGGAGTGGCACGCTGTCCTCTCGCACTTCTGGATCCCTGCCGAGACCGCTGACCTCCGCCTAGAGCGCGCCCGCGTACCCTATCCCGCCTGGATCGAGCAGGGCTATATCACTGCCACCGAGGGCAACGTCACAGACTACGACGTCATCCGGCGCGATATCAATGCCCTGACCGAGCGCTTTGACATCAGAGAGCTGGCGATAGATCGCTGGAATAGCACCCAGCTGCAAAACCAGCTTATGGGCGATGGCATTGACGTGGTGCCATTCGGGCAGGGCTTTGGTTCGATGTCCGCGCCGGCCAAAGAACTGGAGCGGCTGATCAGTAAGCAGGAACTGCGCCATGATGGCAATCCAGTCCTGCGCTGGTGTATGTCGAACGTCATGATCGAGCAAGACGCCGAGGGCAATATCAAGCCCTCGAAGCGTAAGAGCAGTGAGAAGATTGACGGCTGTGTGGCGCTCGTCATGGCGCTGGGTAGAGCCATTGTGCAGCCACTGGGCACAACGGCCTCGGTCTATGAGACCCGCGGCTTATTACACGTCTAGGAGTGCAGTATGGGTGGTGAGGGCTCGGGGCACTTTGGGCATAGTGGCAGGCCAGGCAGCGTCGGGGGGAGTGTCCCTGGACGCGGCGGAGGGAGTTCCAGCGCCACGGCACGAGATCGCGCTGAACGCCATCGACAACAGCGCGAGGAGCGCGAGGAGCGCGAGGATGCCTTCGAGAAGGAGGTCAAAGAGCAGCCACCGCTCATTGATCCAGCTCGTACAGGAGATCAGTCCTTGAAAGACCTGGCAGAGGCAGTCCGCCAGCGTCCTGATACCAAGCGTCTCTTTGCCGACCTCACCACCGGTAAAGAACTTACTATCCTGCGTGGCCACACCGACATTACTGAGGTGCGCAAAGCCCAGTTCGAGAGTCCGCCAACGCTCGAACAACTGCGCAATTTCTTCAGCGGTCCTGCCCGCAGGCTCGTCGTGGCCACGCCCACCGCGACGTATGTACTCACGTTGCCGAAGGGTCTGACAGGCAAGGAGCGCCAGGCGATGTACCGGACTCTCCAAGCGATCAACGCAGCACGCACGCCGAAACAGTACAACCCGCATTATAATATCAGCATTTCCAACTTCCGCGAGGCACGACCCGCCCCCCCGGCGGTCAATGATGCGGACTTGCGGCAGCTTGCCACGCAGGCTGGCCTCACTTACAAACACCTAAAGCGCTAAGGGCAGAGTCATGGGTGGAGCAGGATCAGGGCACTTTAATCATGCTGGCAGGCCAGGGCTGCAGGGTGGGAGTCTCCCAGGGCACGGTGGAGCAGGCGCCGCACTGGCGCGTGACCGAGGTGAAAGACATCGCCAGCTCAGGGAGCAGCTCGCCGAAGCCAGAGGCAAGGAAAAGGAGCGGCTGGAGCGTATTGCGGCCGAGCGCCAGGCGGCCGAAGAGGAACAAGCCCAGCGTGAGACCGATCAGCTGATTGAGCGCATCGAGCGCGACCTGGCTCAACTCCTGGCAGACAAGCGTGAGCAGGAACGACTGCAGGCTGAACTGGATGCGGAAGCCAACCGTCTGGCGGATGAAATAGACACGGAGATTGCTCGCCTGGACGCCGAAGCAATTGAAAAAGCCGAGGCCCTGGAAAAAGCGCGCGAAGTCACCGTAGATGAAGAGGCACACATCGAGGAAGCCTTAGAAGAAATGCGTGAGATGTTCGAAAAGGGTGAAATCACTCAAGAGCAACTCGATGAGCAGAGAGAGGAAATGCGCCAGGATATAAGAGAGGCGCAGGCAGAGGAAGAGGATGCAGAGGAGGACTTTGATAAGGTGCAAGAAGAAATAGAAGAAGCACGCAAAGATAAAGAAGCAAACAACGAGGCATGGTTCATACGTAAGGAAAAAGCCCAAAAGGCCATAGATACCATAGAGAAACGCATGGAGCAAAAACGACACCAGCTTGGCATAACACGCCAACAGAGTAGCTTTAGTACCGAACAAGATGTCACCACCGAGAGTGTGAGAGAGAATTGATGAGCATACCCCTAGTCGGTAATAACCTTCATAAAGGTCAGTACCTCTCGCGTCATGCATCCAGACGCCACTGGTCACACGAGCGTATCCTTGCCGCGCTGGTGCAATTTCACAGCGAGTCTCAACGCTGGCCAGAGACCTACGATTTCCATCCGCGTGTGCGAGTTGCCTACCTCCCCTGCCTGTGCACGGTCTGGCGGCTCTTTGGTGGACTTGATCTGGCCTGCCATGCCGCCGAACTCGCCCTGACACAGCCCACAACGCCTTGATGCAATTTGCATTATACTACTCGACAGTTTTGTAACCAGCGTGCCAAAATTGTTCTAAGGTAGCCCTCAGGTGGGAGTCTGCTCTACCCAGGAGTACACATGGCACGCATCGATTACATGAAGACCTTTAGCTGGCCGCACGACGCTGCGTCGCTGGCACATTGTGACGAAGCGAAAGCCTTCTGGCACAAGGTGGGCCATCTGCGCTATGTTGGCTGGCCCGTTGTTCCCTCTCGACGCATCACTCCAGGCAATATTAGTGCCTGGATGTGGGTCGACCCACAGAACCCGCATGTCTGCCATGCCGAGTTGCATCTCTACTGGACTCTCGACCCCTTACAGATGACCGAAAACATCCTGGCTGATCCCACCCTGCAGTGGATGATGGAGAGCTACGACGGCCTCGCCCTGGCCGTGGAGCAGCATGCCTTTTTAAGTGGCGGCACCCTAAAGCTCTATGTCGGCGGGGCGGGGGGGGATTAAGCCATGAGACGGCAACAACTACATTGGTGGGACTGGGTGTTGCTCGCCGCTGTTATCCTCGGCAGTCTGTGGTTTGTGGGCTGTGCGACTACTGCACCAACCGCGCCACCACTCCAGATCAACATGGTCTGTGTCACCGCTACCCTGGCTCAGATGAGCCCTACTCTTACCGAGACAGTCCTGACCTGTATGCAGGATGTTCCCCTGGCCGATAAGCAGGCCGCCCAGGCACGCTGTGTCACCCAGGCCATGGCGAGTTCTAGTGCACTCGCACTGACCTTACTCCCCTGTCTGGCACCTCCAGGAGGACAGTAGGTGTCTGAGATAACCATGCCACCAGGCTATGAGCAGCATAAGAGTGGTCTCTTGGTCCCCATCACGATTAAGGCCGATGCCATCAGTGATATCCGGCATCCCACTGCCTGGCTCATTGACTGGTCTCGTGGGGGCACAACACTGGCTGGCGCGGCGGTGTCGCACCACACCGCCATGGGGCTCGCCACGTACTATGCCTGCATCCGAGCGATCAGTGAGGATATCGGCAAGGTCCCACTGCTCACCTACCGCCGTCTCTCTCCACGTGGGAAAGAAAGGGCGACGGATCACCCCAACTACGAGCTGCTCCATACACTCCCTAATGACGAGATGGAGGCACTCACCTTCCGTGAGACGCTACAAGCTCATGCCCTGGCCTGGGGTAATGGTTATGCTGAGATCGAACGCGATCACCGTGGGCAGGCCGTGGCTCTACATCCTGTCCATCCCAGCCGAGTACGTATCCGGCGCGATGAGGAAGGCCGTGTGGTCTATGACGTCTTTGGCACCGAGCTTATTGCAGGTGCCCAGCACACGAATGTGACGCGGCTGCGGGCCGAGAATGTCCTGCACATCCGTGGCCTCGGCTCTGAGGGCCTCTATGGCTATTCCATCCTGGATATGGCCCGCGAGAGTCTTGGCCTGTCACTAGCCGCGCAGCAGTACGGTGCCGCCTTCTTTGGTAATGGCGCCCACATTGGCGGCGTGCTCGAACACCCGCAGGTACTCAGTGATACAGCCGCGAAGCATCTTCGTGAGTCCTGGAAAGAGCTCTACGGTGGCCCGACGAAAACGGGGACGCCGGCGATCCTTGAGGAGGGAATGAAGTGGAATCGTATTGGCATTCCGCCCAATGACGCCCAATTCCTGGAAACACGTACCTTCCAAACCCGTGAGGTGGCGCGCTGGTTTCGAATGCCACTGCATAAGATCCAGGACCTCTCAGATGCGAGCTATAACAACATTGAGCATCAGTCGCTGGATTATCTCTCCGATACGCTGATGCCGTGGTTTGTGCGCTGGGAACAGCAGATTCAGCGCAAGCTCTTTCGCAATGATCTGGAGTACTTTGCCGAGCATCTCTACGTGGCGCTGCTGCGGGCTGATGCCAAGACGCGTGCGAGTTACTACCGCAGCATGTTTGGGCTCGCGACCATCAGCCCCAATGAGATTCGCGAGATGGAAAACATGAATCCCATCGGTCCAGCTGGCGATACGTACTTCATCATGGCGAACAATCTGTTGCCGATCGATGCCATGGTGGGAGGTAATCCCCCTCCCACTGTACAACGCTTTCAACCATCTATTCCGGGGCGTAATGGTCAGCGTCACGATGACGATGAGGAGGAGTGATGCTTACAGTCAACGCTTTCAGCCACAACTCCACTATTGCCGATGACGAGCCCGCCTGGAGTACGGTGGATAAGACTAGACTGCCTAGGGAAGCCTTTGCCGACCATGGCACACCTGGAGAAAAGTCGACCTGGAAGTATCCACACCACTGGATCAAAGATGGCGGCAACGAGGACAAGAACGGCGTCTATACCACTGGCACCATGTACCTCCACGTCGGGGGCTGGCAGGCTGCCATCAATGCCGCGCACGGCGCCCGCTCTGGTCAGCGTGCCTCACAGAGCGTGATACACCATCTCGAAGGCCACCGTGGCGCCATCAACCGTTACCGTGAGAGCAAGGCACTCTCTAGTCTAGATACACCACGGTGCTGGGCCTCGCATATGGGACTCTGGTGCATTGAGCCCCTGTGGATGCAGCAGGCCGTCACGGCAATTCAGTCCGGGCTCTGGATGGTACAGTCCGAGCCACAGGCACGTGTTAGGCAACAAGAGCGCGACTACGAGCTCTATGAGAGCGTCGCCGTTATTCCCATGCATGGGCCGATGATGAAGGCATACTCGAAGTTTGGTGGTGTCAGTACTGTGGAGACGCGCCGGATGATTCGTCAGGCGGTGCGTGATCCAGAGGTAAAGACCATCCTGCTGCACATTGATTCTCCGGGGGGGCATGTGGCTGGGACGCAGGAACTAGCCGACGAGATTTACCGTACGAGGTCTAGTGGAAAACAGATCGTCGCACATGTAGACGATCTGTGCGCCAGTGCGGCCTACTGGGCGGCTAGTCAGACTGAACGTATCACGGCCAATCCCACGGCGGAAATTGGCTCGATTGGCACCATCGCGGTACTAAAGGATACTAGTCAAAGCATGGATCGTCAGGGCATCCAGGTCCATGTCATCAGCACGGGGCCATTCAAGGGAGTAGGAGTCGATGGTATGCCGATCTCTGCAGAGGCCCTGGACTATCTCCGACAACGTGTTGAGGATTTGAACGAGCACTTTGTGGCATCTGTCATGCGCGGGAGAGAGAAAAGTCACGACCAGCTGACTACCTGGACCGATGGCCGGATGCACATTGCCAAACAGGCTAAAAATATGGGGTTTCTTGATGAGATCATGAGTCTGGAAGAGGCCCTTGACCAGGCGGCTTTTCATCCAATTTACAGGGCTTCTAAGGCCAGTGTTCCACGTGCCACACAGAGTCTGAAGGTGCGGGCTCTGCAGGCCTTTCGTCAACGACAAGGAGTCTAACAGATGGCAAAGAATCTCAACGACCTACTGGCCTTAAGCTCCAAGGCAGCCGATGAGGCCCAGGCCTTACTTGATCTGGCTGAGGCCGAGGGTGGGCGCGATTTCACCGCTGAGGAAGAGGCGCTGTTCGACGAGTGCATTGCCGATTCGCGGACCTATAAGGAGCGCTATGATGCCGAGGTCGCAGCCGATCAGCAACGTGCACAACGGCAGGCCCAGCTCGAAGAGACGCGGCAGACGTTGGAACAGACCCAGGTGACACGGACGCTCCCACGTGGGGGCAGTACACGGGTAAGCCAGGTAGTTGATCGCTTCTTCCTCGATCCGAAGCGTGGCTTTGCCCACATAGGCGAGTTTGCCCTCAGTGTCTATGAGGCGGGCCACCCAGGACGCGCCATGGCCGATGAGCGCTTGGTGAAGATCGCCGCAGCCGCCACTGGTATGAATCAGGCCCAGGGCTCACAGGGTGGCTTCATGGTCCCCCCCCAGTTCTCCATGACCCTGTGGGATGGCATGAACGAGATGCCGGAAAATCTCATGTCGCTCTGTGACCAATACACCGTTACGGGCGAGTCACTCACCTTTCCGGCTAATGCCGAGACCTCCCGTGTCACCGGTAGCCGCTATGGTGGCGTGCGGGGATACTGGATTGCTGAGGCTACCCAGATTACGTCCAGTATCCCAACCGTGCGGCGCATGAAATTGGAACCCCAAGAACTCGCCGTCCTGGTCTACGTCACCGATAAACTCCTGAACAACGCGCCAGCCATGGAACAGTACCTCAGACGTGCAGCGACGGACGAAATCATGTTCCTGGTCAATGACTCGATCATCAATGGTAATGGTGTTGGGCAGCCGCTGGGCATACTGAATGCTGCGGCAACGATCTCTATTGCCAAGGAAACCGGGCAGGACGCCAATACCATCATCCTGGAGAACATCAATAAGATGTATGCACGCTGCCATGCACGGGCACGCAAGGGAGCGGTGTGGTTTATCAACCAGGACACTGAGCCCCAGTTGGAACTGCTCTCAGCCGTAGTAGGGACTGGCGGCATCCCGGTATTTATCCAGGGGCAGAATATTGCGAATGCGCCTCAGGCACGGCTTAAAGGGCTACCCATTATGCCCATAGAATACTGTAAGACCCTTGGCACTGTGGGCGATATCATCCTGGCAAATCTTGGCTTCTACGCCCTTGGTGTCCGGGGGGGAATCGATGAGGCCATGTCGATGCACCTGCGCTTCGACTTTGCCGAGACGGCCTTCCGGTTCATGTTCGCGGTCGATGGGCAATCGTGGCTGGCCTCGGCGATTACGCCGTTCAATGGCACCAATACACTGAGTCCGTTTATGTCACTGGCAACCAGGGCATAGTCAGCCCTGTAGAAGGAGAAGAGGCTATGCCGAATCATCTGGTTGAGCTTATGGGTATGGAAGTCGTGCAAGTCCCTATCGATACGACTGGGGCGGCGGTGTCGTCGGACTGGCTGAGTCTAAAGAACTATGCCCATGCAACGATTCTCATTATACAGGGCGCCTGGGCTGGTGGGACCCCGGCGGTGACCCTGGCGCAGGCGACCGATGTGGCTGGTACTTCGGAAAAGGCACTGGCCTTTCTTAAGCGCTGGACCAAGGTAGCGGTCACGGGGACAACGTGGGTCGAGACTGCCGTGACCTCGAATACATTCAACCTACCGGCGACAGCGAATACCCTGAACGTCATCGAAGTCGAAGCGGCCGAACTCGACACTGATGGCGGCTTTGACTGTCTACAGGTCGAGGTCGCATCGCCTGGATCAAATGCGGACCTGATCTGTGTGATTGTCATTCTTAGCGGGGCGCGCTATCCCCAGGCCGTGACGCAGGATGCAAAGGTTGATTAACTAATGCCGCTCTGGCTCCATAATGAGAGACTTCCGGCTTCCCCGCTCTCATATCGTACTAGGGGTAAGCCAGGAACATGCCCTGGTTGGAGACAAAGCGGTTGTCTCCCCAGCCAAGGAGTACAAGCATGGCCGTACATCTAGAAAGTACGATTAAGCGATTCATCGGGACGTCTGGGGATGTCAAGCCCGGCGTCCCGGCGGATCGTGACGAGAGTATCCCAGCTGGCTCGAGCTTCCTCGAAGTGGATACGGGTCGTATCTACCGCTGGGATGGACTTGGCTGGGTTGTAGCGGCACCGCTCGATGAGCAGACGTCTTGGCTCGCACTCATCGCCCAGCAGTTGGCAGTGCTACAGCGTCAGCTGGCGCTGGCGTTTGACCTCGATAGTGACATTGTCATGCCCGACTAAATGTCCTCGGGCAACATAGGAGAGACGGGATGAACGTGAGACAGATACTCAAGCTCTTTGGTGGTCAAGGCGATGTGCAGCAGTACGGCTCGCCAGGCGGCGCGGCCATGATGCTGATGGAAATGGATGCGATGATCGCGCGGGGCTTTGGGCGACGCGTCACTGTGGGCGCGTTCTCAGCTGGGATTGTCGGTGGTGGTGCCGGCACGATCCTCGACCTCGATCAACCAGAGCTGGCAATCGCAGTCCCGCGTGGCTACGCCATCCGCCCGGTGCGCATTGACTGCCAGGTGCAGGTCGGTCTGGTCGCCGCGGATAACGACGAGAACGAGATTCTCATGGCGGTCGATCCCTATGGGCAGTGGACCGGCGATGGGACGTTTACCGCCGAGCTGCCAATGAATATGCGCACCGACCTGGGCCAGGGCTCGGCGTGTCGCGTCGGGTCGGCCTTCACCGCTGATATGACCACGACGCCAGCCGGCGGGACTGCTGCAGACCCGGTGCTGGATATTGAACTGGCCCGCAAGGTGGAAACGTTCGACATCTTTTCGACCGGTGTCGGGGTGCTCCTCAAAGAGCTCTCCCTGGTCTATGAGCCCAGGCTCCCCGAGCTGATCGTCGGACCGGCCACGCTGCTGGTGTACTTCGGTGGCACTGTTGCCAACATCGGGGGCTTCATCCAGGCAGCCTGGGTCGAAGGCCGCACGGAAGACTTCTTCGTCAGGGTATAGTCATGCGGCAACAGGCTGGCTGGTATAGCCTGGCGATCCTGCTCTGGGGCCTTGTCGCTGTATCCTCCGCACGGCATGGCTCCTGGCAGGACCACTATCAGGATGCAACGGGAATGTCGTGCTGTGGCCCACGCGACTGCACCGTCGTACCAGTCAGCCTGGTGCGTCAGGAGGGCGAGGTCATGCACGCGCTTGTCATGGGCATCCCGGTCAATGTGCCCATCCAGTCTGTCCACCCCAGCGAAGATACGCAGAGCTGGTGGTGTCGTCGTGATCTGCACCGCCCACCGGCGAGTGACAATGTGCGCTGTCTGTTCTATGCAGTAGGGGGATAGCCCCATGGTAGAGGCTGTTATGGGTGAGACCATTACGCTGTGTACCACGCGCAAGCCGCCGCTCTATAAGAGCACACACTGTAAAGTGTCGCTGAAACAGCTGACACAGCGCTGTCATACACTCAGGATTACCACTGAGGAACTCCTGGCCTGTGACTGCATCGCCGAGGTGCAAGCCATGGCTAAGCAACAATATCGCATTCTGGCCAAACAGTATCACCCCGATACCCCGCGAGCACAGCATGCAATGCCACACGGGGGAAGGGCACTCACACCGCGCAAGAATGGTTATAGTTTCCGCCGTATCACGAGCGCCTATCACTGGATTTGTGCGCTTCCAGGGGAACAGCTTATTGACCTGTATTACTGGACGCCTATTCCTGAAGCAGTGCTGCCATGGGCGATGGAGCGTGCGCCACTTGCTCTTGGCCCAGGGTGGCAGGAGTGGTTTCTCTAAGGAGGCCGAAGGGAAGGACAGGGATTCTCCTCAGTCGGTGCTATGCATCGGCCATCTGGTCGACAGAAGGAGCCTATATGACCACAAAATCTCGCTTCCGCAATGGCATGCTGGAGTACTATGACTCGGCAACCTTCGAGCATGTCAAACCGCTCGCACCGCTGGTCTTCGAAGATGATTTTCTCTACCGCACCCTCAATGTCACCGATCGCTGGCGGGCCATTGATGTCTCGTCCTCAGGGGATACCACGCCGCTGGTAGTCGCCGATGGGATCAATGGTATTGCCCGCATGCCTCTCGATTCGACCTCGGAAGCCCAGGAATCTGGGCTGGACTGGAATGATCAGCGCTTCTTCGTGCTCAACCAGGGCCTGGTGTGGGAAGCCCGCGTGGCGCTGTCCACGTTGCCTACGCTCCTCAGCATCGCCGTGTGGGGACTCGCGGGGGACAAGAATGCCGTGGCGGATACCGTGGCCGAGTCGATCTGGTTTCGCGCTGATGGCAATGGCGTGATCAACGTCGAAAACGACGATACGGTGAATACCAACGACGACATTGCTACGGACACCACGGTGACCGCCGGACAGTACAAAATCTACCGCATCGACTGTACCACGATCACCAGCGTGAAGTTCTACATCGATGGTGTCCGGGTCGCGGCCAGCACGACGTTTAACATGAGCCAGGTGGCAGCACTGAAGCTACAACCTTACTTTGCCATTCAGAAGGCCTCAGGGGCGGGGCTGGGCGTCCTGGATGTGGATTATGTGCGGGTATGGCAGAAGCGCTCTTAACCTACTGCGTGGTACACGAGCGGGGCTATATGCCGGCGGGCCATGATCCCTGCCGGCATGCCTTTGTTCCTGGTCACTGGCGGCCGCTCTCTAGAGGGCTGCTGGCTCTGGTCGGTGCGGTGCTGCGCTGGGGTAATTGCACACTGCCAGAGGTTACGCTGAAGACCTGCGATCTATGCCGAAAGGAAGCCGATGCCTCTGACTCTGGTCCAGACCGTTGCACCAACTGAAGAAGTGGTCGGACTCATGGAGCTTAAGGCTCATCTCCGCATCTCGATCACGGACGACGACCAGCTCCTCGTCGGCTACATACAAGCCGCCCGTACGCTGCTAGAGTTAGAGATGCGACGGCAGTTTTTGACAGCGACGTATACCCTGTCACTAGACGAGTTCCCAAGCGAGAATGTGTCGTCGGGCTTTTCCCCGGGGCGCTTTATTAGACTTCCCAGGCCGCCATTGCAGAGTGTCTCGTCTATCACGTACTTTGACTCCGACAACGTCTCGCGGACCCTTGCAACGACCGTCTACGGCGTCGATACCAAGAGCGAGCCCGGACGCATCTACCTCAAGTCTGGGCAGTCCTGGCCCTCGACCTATGACGTGCCTAACGCCGTGACGATTACCTATCTGGCCGGGTGGACCTCCGCCCTCCTACTCCCCTCAGCGATTCGTCAGGCCGTATTTCTCCTGATAGGACATTTCTATGAGAACCGCGAAGCCACCACAACGGAGAAAATCCTACGGGGCATCCCGCTTGGGCTACACGCGTTGGTCTGGCTCCATCGTGTGCCGGAGGTCTACTGATGCTCGCAGGGCGATTGGATCATCGCTTCGCAATTGAGATTGATAACATCACCACCGATGCAAATGGGAAGACGGTGCACAAGACAAAGATTTTAACCACGCTGTGGGGATCACTGGAGCCCATCGACTTGCGCGACTTTAGCGTGGTATCGGTCGTCAACAATCGCCCCTCCCATCGCATCACGATACGCTATATCGACTTTCTCCCAGACAAGTTTGTCTTTATAGACAGCAAGGATAGCCGGCGCTATGTCGGGACAGCGGTTGTCAATGTGGATGAGCAAAACAAAGCCCTACAATTTCTTGTTGTAGAGGAGTAACGATGCCAAGGCACTTTATGGCGGAATGCTACCGCGTGCGCTGGATGCTCCTCTTGCCCCTGGCGGTGCTACTGGCGCGGGCTTATCAGATCGTGCCAGCGGCCTCGCCACTCATGCTCATCCTCTACAAGCCAGCCCTGGCGGCAGTGGGCTTTCTGGCAGCACATATTGGCTATCAACAGGCATTCCCCTATCTCTGCCAGCGGGAACTCCTGGAGCACGCGCGGTTCGGCGATCCACGAGAGCAGTTCCATGCCACCCTGCTATTTGTTGGCACAGCAGTCATGCGAGGACTGATCTATGCGGCCTTTATCCTGGGAGTTACGCTGGGGCTGTAGCCTGGGCACTGGGCTGCTGCTCGGCGTCCTGGTGCTGGATATTGGCGCCTCGCCGATTCCCCTGGCAGCTGCACGCTATCGGGCACTGCTGCTCCGTGAGGTCCATTACTACTGGACCCTCGAGCAGGACCCGGCGGTGTTCTTCGCCCAGGTCCACCAGGAGTCGGGCTGGGACCCAGCAGCGCAGAGCCGCTTTGCCACCGGCCTGGCGCAGTTCACCCCAGGGACTGCACGCGAGGTGCAACACCGCTTTGCTAATGCCTTGCTAGGACTCTGCGACACCGAGGCAGGGTGCCCCTTGCGGCCAGCCTGGGCTCTCCGCGCCATGGTCCTGTGGGATCGCCACCTCTACCAGCAGCGGGTCTGTGTGCCTGAGGAGGAGCGCTTTGCCTTCATGTTAGCAGACTACAACGGGGGGGCTGGTTGGATCAACCGTGAGCGAGCATATTGCCAGACGACGGGGTGGTGTCATCCAGACCTCTATTTCCATGAGGTTCAGCGGGCCTGTGGGCGCTCGGTGCCAGCGCGCTCGCACGCCGCCTGCCAGGAGAACACCGCATATCCTGGCCAAGTACTCAGACGCTGGCAGCCGCTCTATAGGTGCTGGCTCCAGGGAGACTGTCCATGAAGCAGAAACGAGCCCGCGCATGCTGATCACTACTGGCCTGGCAGCACGCCCACTCCTCACGCACCGCCACGTGGTGCGTCCGATGCACGGTGGGAGTCCATCCTATACCATGCCACTCGACATCCAGAACGGCACGTCGGCCTGGGGCCTGTACCAACTGCGCACGGCTTATACAGCGAACCTGCTCAAAGTGCGTCGCAGTAGTGATAATACCACGCAGGATGTCGGCTTTGTGTCAAGTACTGGAGCCTTAGATACGGCAGCACTCCTGAGCTTCTGTGGCAGCGGCGATGGGTTTATCGACACGCTGTACGATCAGACGGGGAATGCGCGCAACTGGACCCAGGCAACCCAGGCCAATCAACCACAGATCGTCAGCAGCGGCGCCGTGATTACAGGGCTAGGCGGGCTGCCATCGGTGCAGTTCGATGGGACCAATGATGGTCTGGCCGGGTCTGGACTCCAGGTGCTTCTGACAGTGTCTGAGGGCACCGTCTTTGTGGTCTGGCGGGCGATCACTACCACCAATCAAAACGCGGCGACCTATAACAATGATCCGCTCTTTCATGAGAACTCGACTGGGGATGTCTGGTACACCATTTTCTCCGCTGGTGGTGGGACCTATAAGAGCACGGCTGGGAACTGGGATACGAATGAAGATAAGGCGCAGGTCAATATCAACCTGGCCACCGACTATGTCAGTGTCTGGCAGCATACAGGTGGTAGTGTGAAGAACTATCTTAATAGCGGGACAGCTGGTGCCTCAACTGCCTCTGGCAATACCTTTAATTCGAATAACACGATCCTGCTTGGCAAGGGCTATAATGCGGTAGCGCACTACAATGGCTATATGGCCGCGATCCTCTTCTACGCCGCGGCAATGGGCACCAATCTGAGTCCCATCGGTGCAGCCTTAGCCGCACTCTACGGCATCACCTGGAGTTAGTATGGCGAACCACGTCTCCCACGCGGCGCTCCCCTATCCTATTAAGCAGGCGCGGTATACCGTGCTAGTACCCTATCTCGATGCGGATGGGGACCCGACGGACCCGACGACCCCAGACACCGAGGTCTCTCAGGACGGCGGGGCGTTTGCCGATGCGACCGAAGAAGTCACGACGATTACCGGCTCGAACGGTCTGGGGTTCATCACCTTCACCGGCGCAGAGTTAAATAACTCGCTCGTTGGCGTGGCCTTCAAGGTGGCCAGTGGTCCCAAGGCGACGCTGATGACGCTCTATCCGCGTGCCTTGCCCAGTATCTCCTCAGGGACACTGGCGGCAGGCTCAGCGGGTGGTGGCACTCTGGGGACCATCCTGGCCTACGATATCACCGGCTGTTTCCTACGCACTACGGGTGGGACCGGGGGAGGTGGGACAGGCGGTGCGAACAACCAGGCACGCCAGATTGCTACCTATAACACCAGTACTGGTGCCTTCACGGTGGTGCCGAACTGGGAGACGACGCCCTCAACCGACACGACCTACGACGTGCTCCTGCCTGATGGGATGACGCCTGGCATACTGAAGGCGCTCAACCCCACGACAGCAGGCCGCACACTGGTAGTCGATAGTGCTGGGCTCGCCGATGCGAACATTGTCAAGGTAGGACCGACGGGAGCCGGCACTGCACAGACTGCGCGCGACTTGGGATTGCAGTTGGATGCTACGGTTTCGAGTCGTGCCACGCCAGCGCAGGTGAATACTGAGGTCCTCGATGCCCTGAACGTCGACACCTTCGCTGAACCCGGCCAGGAAGCCCCGCCGGCGACGACGACGCTGGTGAAGAAGCTCGGCTATATCTACAAGTTCCTGCGCAACAAGGTCACCCAGGACTCAACGACGATGAAAGTCTATGCCGATGATGGCACCACAGTCGATCACAAGTCGACCGTCTCCGATACAGGCCTGGTGTTTACCCGCGACGAATTCACAACTGGACCATAGCCATGGCCATTGATACGCTGAAAAAACGCATATCGGCTCTTGCTACGCTCTGGCCGCAACGACATCTCGTGCCACCTACCGAGCTTGATACCTTTGTGTCAAGCGATGATCGGCGTATTCTCCTTGGTTACTATATGGGATTAGCGCTAGAAACGGTCGTTGCGGCCAGCGAAAAGCATATTGTGTTTACCTTTGCGGAGGTCATTCCCCAGATTGGTGTCGAGGGTGTGAGTATCCGACACGTCGTCTTTGTGGAAGAGGTCAAAGTCGGCGCCTTCATCTAGAAGTGGAAACCGCCATGTTGATCTATCGCACTAACGACAATCTGCTGCTGGCACTCGGGGTCTACACCATTGATGCGGATGGCGAGAAAGACTACCTTGACGAAACGGCGACGGTGCAAGTGACTCTGTCCATCGATGGGGTCAACGTGTCTGGTGAAACATGGCCGTTGGCTCTGGTGTATATACTGGGAAGCAATGGCAACTTTCAGGCGGTACTGCGAGATACACTGGTACTCCCGACCAGCGGCATCTGTAAAGCCCAGCTTGTCATTGATAACGGTGCCGATCAGCATGCTGATATGGTTCATAATCTGCTTATTCAGACGCGGACCTTTTAAGGAGCACCGATGGATGGCAACGATACTGGGCCGCGGCGGGAGAATAACTGGTACGAAGATCGCCGCCTGGTGCTCGCGGAATTAGCACGCTTCAATGAAAGTATTACGATACTGGCGGCTAAGATCGAACAGCTGCGCCTCGATGTCGCGATACTTCAAGTGAAGGCCGGGGTCTGGGGGCTCATGGGAGGGCTTATTCCCACGGTGATCGTCGTGCTCTTCTATCTTCTGCGAGGGAAGTAGCATGGAAGGGTTTCTCTATCGTAGCAACGATAATCTCCTGGTTGTGCATGGCCTGCGCACTCTTGATGAGCAAGGGGAGGAAGTCTTTCTCGATGACGATGCGACGGTGACGATTACGCTCACCCTGGATGGCCTACAGGTTAGCGGGCAAACATGGCCGACCGCGTTGGAGCATCGTGTCGAGAGTGATGGCGACTTTGAGGCCGTCCTGGTCGATACACTGGTACTCCCAACCAGTGGGACAATACGCGGCACACTCATTGTCGATAACGGCACTGACCAACACGCTGAGTTCCTGCTGCTTATACCCATTCAGTCACGAGACTGGTCGAGTAGACTCTGATCCAGAGGGAGAGCACTATGAGTGCCTTCACCGCACGGGACATCATGAGAATTATGCAGAAGAGTGCAAATCAGCAACAGGCTGATCTCTTTGCCTGAGTGCTGTTGCTAGCCACACGGTCGTTGTGGAATCCAGGCGCCGGCAATATCTATGCCCAGAGCAAAGCGCTCATGCGTGCGTCGAGTATAAAAGCGAGCCGTATGCTCGACCTCGCTCAATACGAGGCGGTTTATACGCCAGCATATTGTGTTGGGCTCTTTCAGCAGTTCTATGGCAGCAGTGTGGCACTGACCGCGAACGAGTTGATCGGTTTTGCCGAGATCGCCGCCAACGTGACATTCTACGATGCGCTCTTCTAGGACATTGCCATGCCATCACGGTCTAGACGGCTCTTTTCTGCACGGGATATCATGAGGGTTCTCAAGCGTTCTGCGTCACGGATGGAACGTGAGGTATTTATATGAACGTTTCTCCTGACAACGAGTTCGTTGCATAACCCTCTGCCGCAGAACATCAACAACACGAGTAGCTGGAGTTATCTCTACTTCGGGTTGCTGGATAAGATCAGCGCGACCTCGGCAAAAGCGAGGAGCATGATCACATTAGCGCAGAGTCAAATGCAAGTCCTTGCCAAATCTGATGCTCCCTATACTCCGCTGCACTACAACGCTGAGTATTGTATGCGTATCCTCAGCAGTTACTATGGGAAGAGTATTCAGATGAGTTCGCAGGAATTAGATGGTCTTAGAGCGATTGGGAGGGCGAGCTTTGCGGCGAACTGGATACAGTTCCTCGTACTTACAGGGGGAGATGTCTCCACCTTTATCAATGGTCGTGTGGGTGATCCGTGCCATGTGGTGAATGACACGTATATTCCTGATTTGCGCCATAACATCGCCCAGGCGCAAAAGCAAATACCGTTCACGCCCATCGTCCCGTATCCCGAGCCTTGCTGGTAGCCGCCGCCATGTCTGCCGCGGCGCGCCCGCCACCGCCCCGCACCGCCGGCGGGCTCCCTGGGAGAGGGGAGAGCGGAGAGGGCAGATGGCCGATGGGAG
>Ga0185320_11260520_pt1 | contig 18168 bp, 13 predicted proteins | sample OV2TP2_FD_128023 | JGI IMG/M metagenome (GOLD analysis project Ga0185320, IMG submission 128023) | Hot spring microbial communities from Beatty, Nevada to study Microbial Dark Matter (Phase II) - OV2 TP2 (SPADES assembly) (version 2) | ecosystem: Environmental > Aquatic > Thermal springs > Hot...
GAAGTAGCTCTCCCGATTGTTATCGGGATGGTAGAGCATCCCGAATTAATCGGGACCAAGGTTGGGGTGACCGGTCAGGAAATAGAAAAACAGTTCTTATAAATAAAAGTTTAATAAGCGGAAGTAGCTCATTTGGTAGAGCACAACCTTGCCAAGGTTGGGGTGGCCGGTTCGAGCCCGGTCTTCCGCTCTTGAATGCATGAAGTTCGAGTGGAGACGAAGCGAAGCTTGTCTCCATGCTGACACGAAGTCGTCAGCACCCGGTCTTCCGCACCAAAATCTATCAGTTGCCGCTGGTGGATTTTTTTTACCTTCAATTCCTGAGCCCCGGTGGTGGAACTGGTAGACACGCAGGACTTAAACTAGTTGTTCTTTCAAACAAAAAAGTTGAGTGCTCATTGGGAAACCAGTGATGCAGAACCCTTCAAATTCGGGGAAACCTGATTTATTTAAGATGGTAATCCCGAGCCAAACCCCAACATTTCGGGGAAGGTGTAGAGACTAGACGGAGGGCACCTAACCCAGCATTTATGCGGCATGGTGAAGGTATAGTCCAGACCACAAATCTCGATCTGAAAGTAATCTGGATTCGGGAGCAGTGAAAACTGCAGTGGTAAGAAAATCCTGTGGGCCGCAAGGCCTGTACGGGTTCAACTCCCGTCTGGGGCACACATGAATAAAGCGACAGAAATGTCGCCCTAATCTTTGGACAGCAAATGCTATACCCCGATTCAATCGGGGTCCGGGGCACATAAAATAAACGACTCTTCTGTTTCAGATAGTCGTTTTTTTTATTGCACCACATCCCTCCACAAGCTCTTGGCCTTTGCCAGCAGCACATCCTGCTCCAGGGCCGATTTTTCTTCCAGTGCTTTTATCCCTTCCAGCTCCGCATTTCCTTTGGGCAAGTATTTTTTGCGGAAATACTTCAGCTTTTCCCGGAAAATAAAATGATCCTGCCAGCTGCCGAGGTTGTTCAGCATTTTGTCAAGCGATTTGATTTTTATCACAGCGTTGCACTGTTCTTCCGGGCAAATTTTCATCCAGTAATAAACATCTTTCAACAGCTTCCTTATTTCATGCACATTTTTTTGAAAATGCCGGGCCAGCTGGTTTGTCTTACTCAGGTTGCCACGGGCTGCCTCCACCGTTTTTCCGGCAAGCTCATCCTTGTTAAATGCAGCAAGTGATGCAATAAACTGTTCAGTAAAATAATTCAGCTCCTGTTCTTCAAATTTTATCGCAGCCTCCTTTGCCCACCTGCGGGTCAGGTTGCGGTTTGTGTTTAAGTAATTTTGAAATAACTGCAACCGGGGTTGTTCTTTATCCCCGTAACGCCGCAGCAGGGTGATGGACATATCGAAATCCCGCAGCCTGCCCAGCGATTTAAATAAAAGTGTAATGCCGGCAAACTGTTCTTTCCAGTTTTCGCCGGTAATTTTTTGTTTCAGCCGCAGGTAACTGCGCATTCTTTTTACCGCCACCCGCAGGTCGTGCACAGCATCTTTTGTCGGCCGGCGGCGGATGATGATCAGGTTATCAGTAAAAACTTTTTGCTGCAGCTGCCAGTTTTGCAATATGAAATTATCTGTCGTCATCGGCGTACAAGATATTTTTCCCAGTTTTCCACTACCCATTTTTTACCCTTCTGCAGTACCTGGTGTCCTTCAGCTTGCAGCAGTGCAGCCTGCTGTTCGATGCCTCCCGGGTATTTTTCATTGATGATGCCACCCTCTTTCAGCGTACGCCAGAAAGGAGTAAAATTTTTTATGCCGGCAGCCCTGTCTTCGTTTGCCGCATGTGCGGCAATCCATGAAAATATTCCCGTAGTTATTGGGCAGCCGATGGTGGCATGATGCTTCTTTGCAATCTTTTCCCTGATGCGGTTGATGGTGATGAGCTTTCCCGGCGGCACTTTCTTCATGATGGTATCCACTTCTTTCGGCGAAGGGATGGCCAGCGTGCCTTTGCCGAATTTCTTCTGCATCCGGGGCGGAATTTTTTCCACTTTTGGAAGGTCCTTGCTGTCGTGCAGCTTTTCTTTCCAGCTTTTCTTGCGGGCCCCGGTTGTAGTGGCAATCTTTTTATTTGCGGCATTAGCAGGCATAAATTATTATTTAAAAAAATACGACACCACCGCATGTTTTCATTGAGGCTGGCCGTGTGGCCGGCAGTTGGTATTTATCCCTTAGTTGTATGTATAATCAATCCGGCCCTGCAGTTGTTTTTCTTTGTTAAACAACGCTTCTTTTGTTTTCAGCCCTTTGTCGTTGTAAAGATAACGCCAGGTAAGATACCCCAGGTTGAGGTCGGAGGTAGTGGTGATTTTTTGTATCACCCGGTTGTGGTCATCGTATTCAAACAGAAAATCTGGCAGCAGCCGCCTTACTTTGTAATTGTAGCGCACAATATCGGTAAGGCGGTTTTTATCGTCGTAATAGTAATACAGCGGGTCGCTTTCCACTCCTTTTTTAACACTCTTTTCTTCAATGATGTTGCCGTTATCATCAGTTGTAAATCTTATTTCCAGGCTGTCGGCGCCGTTGATGATACGCCACATTTTTTCCGGTTTGTCATTTTTATAAATGTATATGTGTAATTCTGATTGCGAAAAATTGCCAAGGCTGTCAGGATCGGCAATCGAATTGCTGATGGAAATTATTTTCCCGGGAACATCATAGCTGTACGTAGTGGTGCTGACAATGCCGGCCGATGAATCCACCGTGCTCAGCAGCATTCCTTTTTCATTGAAGCGATGCAGCAGCATCGAAACTGTCTGGTTGATGCGGGTGGTTATTTTCAGCATCGTTCCGTCGGGACTTATTTCCTGCGTTTCGCTGAAATCGGGTGAAACAGCTCCTTCTGGTGTAATGCCGGTGGCTGTTACTTTCCGTATGCTGTTGGCTTTATAGGTTTTCATCTGCTGCATGATGTCGGCTGCAGCCAGCAGGTCTTTGTAATAATATTGTGCATAGGTTTCGGAAAAAAAGAAGAGGATTATAATACCTGCCAGTTTCTTCATCGGAAAGATTTTCGCTTCAAAAATAATCATAACCGGGTGCATTGAAAAAGAAATGCAGATACAGCTTTCTTAATTATTTTTAATAAAAAATAATGTGAGCCACGCCGGGGAAAGAAAAGAAAAGAATTGCCTGAACTGCGGCGCCACCGTGGTGGGGCGGTATTGCCATGTTTGCGGTCAGGAAAATGTGGAGCCGAAAGAAACTTTCTGGCACATGGTCACTCATTTCTTTTACGACATTACGCATTTCGACGGCAGTTTTTTTGTGACGGCAAAACATTTGCTTTTCAAACCCGGTTTTCTTTCAAAGGAATACATGCTTGGCCGCCGGAAAAAATATCTGCACCCGGTGCGGATGTATGTTTTTACTTCGGCAGTTTTTTTCCTCATCTTTTTTTCTTTCCTGAATCCTGGAGGAAGCTTCAAAACAAATCTTCACGATCCGCTGACGCCGGCTCAGCGAAAAAAAATTATAGCCGATCTGATGCTGGAAATGAAAACCGATACTGCCCGGGCCCTTAAAGAACAACTGCGGGTACTTGATGATACAGGCAGGGTGATAACGGCATTCGACCTGATAAAAATTCAGGGCCGCCCGGGGTTTACTATTCTGAATTTAACCGGTGCGCCTGATAAGTTTCATAGTGTACGGGAGTATGATTCTTTGCAAAAAACATTGCCGGCCGATAGCCGGGACAACTGGTTACTACGAACATTAAAAAAGAAGGAAATCGGGCTGAATGAAAAGTATGGCTCCGACCCGGAAACGGCCCTGAAGAAATTTGCTGACGGATTTCTTCATAAGCTGCCCTACCTGTTATTTATTTCATTGCCGCTGTTTGCCCTGTTTCTGAAATTGCTGTATGTGCGCCACAGGCAATATTATTATGCCGATCATGCCATCTTCAGTATACACCATTATGTTTTTTCATTTTTACTTCTGCTGGCTGTGTTTATTGCCGGTGATTTATCTGGGAAAGCAATACCCGTTTTTTTTAACACACTGGTTGTAATCTTTTTGCTGTACGGAGCCTGGTACCTGTACAAGGCCATGCGGAATTATTTTGGCCAGCGGCGGTTTAAAACGTTTGTAAAATTTTTACTGCTCAACCTGCTGGGCTTTATCAGCCTGGTACTGTTATTTATACTATTTGTAATTTTCTCCGTTTTTGGATTATAAATAAACTTATGAATCAATCATTAAATGATGCTTTCAGCCGCCTGGTATCCATCATGGACGACCTGCGTGAAAAATGCCCCTGGGACCGTAAACAAACCATACAATCGCTGCGGCACCTCACTATCGAAGAAACTTATGAACTTGCAGATGCCATTACAGAAGAAAACTGGCAAGGGATAAAAGAAGAGCTGGGCGACCTGCTGCTGCATATTGTTTTTTATGCCCGTATTGGACAGGAACAAAAAGCTTTTACGCTGGAGCAGGCTATTAATGGTATTTGTGAAAAACTCATTGCCCGCCATCCGCATATTTACGGCAATGTAAAAGTAAGTGGTGAAGAAGATGTAAAGAAGAACTGGGAAAAGCTGAAACTGAAGGAAGGAAAGAAATCTGTGTTGGGCGGTGTGCCCGCCTCGCTGCCTGCCATGGTAAAGGCGATGCGCCTGCAGGAAAAGGCAAAACAGGTAGGCTTTGAGTGGGAAAACAAGGAGCAGGTTTGGGAAAAAGTGGAGGAGGAAATAGGGGAGCTGAAGATGGCAATAGGCAACTGGCAATCGGCAAAGGCAGATGATGCATTTGCAAGACACCGTAAAGTGGAAGAAGAACTGGGCGATGTGTTTTTTTCACTGATCAATTATGCACGGTTTTTGCAAGCAGATGCAGAAAATGCCCTTGAAATAACCAATAAAAAATTTACCCGGCGTTTTCACCAGATGGAAGAAAAGGTAATGCAGAGCGGGAAAAACCTGACCGAAATGACGCTGGAAGAAATGGACGCTATCTGGAACCATATAAAAAATCAGACCTGACAAGGTGAAGCAGGCACACCCTCATATTTTTTTTAAAACCTATACATGGCTGGCTGCCGCATTGTTTTTTTACCTGCTGTCGCTGGCATTCAGCACACCGTACACCAGGCAAAGTGTAATCGGCCTGGAAAGAAAAAACCTGGAAAAATATATACAGGCACGACAAAAAGAATTTGAAAAGTTTGTTGCCGACACAGCAATGATTTATCGCCTGGCGGTCCGCAGCGGGGCTGAAGGCGAACTGGAAAAAATTACTGAAAACACAGACGGCATTTTTATTTTCCGGCAAACAGCCACCGGCGGCGATGCGCTTATTTTCTGGAGCAACCAGTACACGTATCCGCCGGATAAAATTCATGCCATACCCGATGGCGAATACTTTGAACATCTCGACAACGGGTTTTATGTATGCATAAAGAAAACTCTGCAGACAACACAACCGGAGGAGCGGTTGCGGGTAATAGGTCTTATTCCTGTACGCTATAATTATTTTGTAGAAACCGATTACCTGCATGATGATTTTGCACACAGCAAAAAAGCGATTTCAAGAATTACCTTATCCGGCACGCCGACCGAATATCCTGTCAGCAGTCTTTCGGGTAAAACGCTGTTTTATATTGCAGCTAAGGCACAGCCGCTGATTGCCCGCACAGGAAGCCTTGCTGTTATTTTGAAAATAACAGTCATCCTGTGCCTGTTGCTTTTTATTCATTTTATTTCGGAAAAAACGGCACGCAAATACGGACCGCTCCGCGGCATCAGCATGCTTGTTGTTTCCATCGTACTGCTCCGGCTTCTCAGTTACTACACCTCTTTTCCCATCAACTTCCGCCAGTTTGAACTGTTTGACCCGGCAGTGTATGGTTCAAACCCCGTGCATAAATCGCTTGGCGACCTGCTCATCAATGCTGTGCTTTTTTGCTGGATTGTATTGTATGCATGGAATAAACTGGCGCCTGCTGGCAGATTCAGTATAGTGACCGGCAAATATCATTTCATAGCCGGCACAGGTTGCATTCTCGTAGTGCTGGCCTTCACTTTCCTGATGGCAGGCACCATCAGGAGCCTGGCGGCCGACTCAAAAATTTCTTTCGACGTCATCAACTTTTTCAGCCTGAGCCAATACACGGTATTCGGTTTTGCAACGCTTTCAGTGCTCGCCATCGGTTATTATTTTTTTATCAGGATAATGATGCTGGCGCTGGCTGCATATTTCCATAAAAATTTTTATATCGTTTACCTTGTTATCATCATTGCCGGCCTCAGCTGGCTTACGTTCAAAATTGAGAGCCCGCTGCTGAGCTTTTACATGCTGGTGATGTGTGGCTGGTGCTGTACCTGCGGCTGCTGCGTGTAAAACGGTTTGCCATCAACCAGCCGCACCTGAAAATGGCCGGCACCCTGTTCTGGATTTTTCTTTTTTCGGTTTCTATTACGGCCATCATCATCGAGGCCAACCGGGTAAAAGAATGGGAGACAAGAAAGATTCTTGCTTACAGAATTTACCTGCAATCCGACCCCTATAATGAAAGAGAGCTGAGAATTTCATTTACCTATATTGATGATGATTTCCTGCGGCAGAACTTTCACCGTTTTCGCAGCGAAGAGCCGGCCAAAATTCTCCGCGACAGTATTTTAAAAAAAAGCAGCTACCTGAGCCGCTACGATTCGCGGCTTTATGTATTTGATGAAAACAACAAGCCGCTTTATAACGATGCTCCCGAATCGGCCAATACACTGAACACCATTCTGCGTGTGCAGGCCAAAGAAACCAATACGCCTTTTCTTTATTACTACGAAACATCCTTTGATAAGTTTACGTTTATTTTCAAACGGGAAGTAAAAAATGAAGCCGGCAAAACCATCGGTTCCTTTTTTATTTTATCCGATCCTGAGCAGTACACCACCGATGCGCTTTATCCTGAGCTGTTCCGGCCGGCCAACCAGGTGAGCCCCGAGGAGTCGCAGGCGTATACGTATGGTATTTATAAAAAAAATATCCTGGTTCCCGGCCCCAACAATAAATATGCATTTGCCACTACCCTGAAACCTGAAGATTTTCCTGAAGAACAGTATGACAGGCGTATCCGCGGCAAATTTATTGAGCTTTGGTACAAGGCCTCAAGCGACAAAGTGGTGGTAATTGCCAAAAAACGGGATTCGGTGATTGAAGCCATCACCCTGTTCTCCTACATTTTCTGCGCCTTTCTTTTCCTGGCTGCATTTTTCAACCTGCTGGTGCTGGTGCTGCGTGTGGGCGGCAGCCTTCGTGAAATACGCCAGCTGCTGCAATGGAACATACGCACCCAGGTACACAGCACCATTATTTTCATCAGCATACTTTCCTTTGTCATCATCGGCGTAGCCACCATTTCGTTTTTCATCCAGCGATACGAACAAAACAACCAGGAGCGGCTGAGCCGTACCATGGAAATTATGGTGAATGAAATGGAAAAAAAGCTGGACCGCCGGCAGGTGTTTGATGACCAACTGGCCATTTACGATTCGGTGGCCAACCAGGAAGTGCAGTTGCTGGTGAATGAAGTGGCAGAAATACATAATGTGGATGTGAACGTGTACGACACCAGCGGTAACCTGCATGTGAGTTCGCAGCCGATAATTTACCGTGAAGGATACCTGAGTAAAAAAATTCACCCGCTTGCGTTTTATCATCTCAACCACCTGCGGCAGGTGCAGCATGTGCAGCAGGAAAAACTTTCCACCATCAGTTACCTGAGCATTTATGCGCCGCTGCGCGGCAACGACGGGCTGGCCTATGCCTACCTGAACATACCTTACTTTTTGTCGCAGCGGGAGCTGAAGCAGGAAATAAGCAACTTTCTTGTCACCATCATCAACCTGAATGCGTTTATTTTCCTCATTGCAGGCGTCATTGCCCTGTTCATCACCAACAGGGTCACCCGGTCGTTTTCGCTCATCAGCGAAAAGATGAAGGCGGTGAAACTGGGCGGACAGAATGAAGAAATAATCTGGAACCGCAATGATGAGATTGGCGAGCTGGTGGCCGAATACAACCGCATGGTAAAGCAACTGGAAAAAAGCGCCGATGTGCTGGCCCGCAGCGAACGGGAAGGCGCCTGGCGGGAAATGGCACGCCAGGTGGCACATGAAATTAAAAACCCGCTGACGCCAATGAAGCTGAGCATCCAGTACCTGCAAAAAAGCATTGACAACAATTCGGGCAACGTGAAAGATCTGACAGCGAATGTTGCAAAGACGCTTGTCGAACAAATAGATCATCTTTCAAAAATCGCTTTCGACTTTTCGCAGTTTGCCAATATCGGCAACACGCAACCCGAGCTGATTGACCTGCACGAAGTGCTTTCTTCTCTCGGCGATTTGTACCGGGTAAACGACAACCTGGAGCTCCGGTTAAATATGAATAACGGCGATATCAGGCTGTATGCCGATAAAACGCAAATCAACCGGCTTTTCACCAATCTTTTTCAAAATGCGGTGGAAGCATGCACAACAAAAGACAAATGCTGCATTGTTATCAATGCTGTCAAGAATCAATCGGTGGTAACGGTAAGTGTGCAGGACAACGGCGAAGGCATACCGGCGGAGATGCATTCGAAAATTTTTACCCCCAACTTCACCACCAAATCTTCCGGCACCGGGCTTGGCCTTGCCATCTGCAAAGGCATCGTGGAGCAGGCAAAAGGAAGAATCTGGTTTGAAACAAAGAAAGGCGAGGGGAGTACTTTCTTTGTGGAGTTGCCGTTGGTTAACTGAAAATTTCAAAAATCGTTTTGCTGCGTCATCCAGCTTACTTTCTGCCCGGCTTTATGTGGCTGGCCGATGATGTCACGGTAGAGTTCGGGCCGTCTTGCTTTCCGGTAACGGTAGCCGCCGGACAGTGTAAGTTTATCCGGCGTCAGTATTGCTGTGACGATATCATCATCAAATGTTCTGCATTCGGTCATGACGTCGCCAAACGGATCCAGAATCATGGAGCAGCCGTTCTTTACCTGGTCGTCGTCCATACCGATGGGATTTGAAAAGACAACGTAGATGCCGTTGTCGAAAGCTCTTGCCGGCAGCCATTTCATCAGCCATTCTCTTCCTTTGGGTCCGTCAAATTCACGGTGCAATGCTTCCGGGTTCTTTTTCCTGTTTTGCCAGAGCTGCGGGTCAATAAAACCGGCGCCGGGCCGTGGCGAAGGAGTGCCCATGGTGACATGCGGCATGAAAATAATATCTGCTCCAAGCAGCGCTGTGGCTCTTACGTTTTCTATGATGTTGTTGTCGTAGCAAATGAGGATGCCGCATTTCCAACCGCCGTATTCAAACATAGTATAGCTGTCGCCCGGCAGGATGTGAGGATTGATGAAGGGATGCAGCTTGCGGTGTTTTGCCACCAGCCCGTTTTTATCTACACATACATACGCTTTGAAAATTTTATCCTCGTTATCTTTTTCAAACAACCCGGTCAGCACAGCGATATGATGTTTGGCGGCAAGCTTTATCAATGCCTCCGTGCTTTCTCCTTCCGGAACCGGTTCTGCAATCTCCAGCAATTGTTCACGGCTAAGGTGGCGGGCAAAGCTGTAGCCGGTGACAGAGCATTCATGAAAGGCAATCATTTTTGCTCCGTCCTGCGCCGCTTTTGCGGCCAGCTTGTCAATAACAGAAAGATTGTACACTTTATCGCTGCTGCGGTGTTCGAACTGGGCAGTGGAGATGGGGAGGGGAGACATGGAAAGATGAATAATGCTTTAGTTTCACTTTTTTTGGTGTCCGCCTTTCAAACTTTCTCAGTTTAAAATATTCTCACCAGCAACACGAAATAAAAGTACATCATATTTCGGTTTTTGGAAGGCTGTGCCGCATTGCTTCTGCCTCATCGGAACTACGATGTGAGTTTGTTTAAATGAATCTTGAACTAATCAACTAATCAACTAATCAACTAATCAACTAATCAACTAATGAACTAATAAACTAATAATCTGACAGAGTAATAGGGCCTCACAAATTTACGCCTTTATTGGCATGTTGTGTGGCTAGGGCGTAGTGTAGTAATAATCGAAGATTGTAAAAAAAACGGTTGTTGACAGGCGAAGCTTCAAATCTGCACCTCATAGCCACAACGGCGTAAGGTTAAAGGTATGCCTTATTCCTACCACTGTTTACTATTCTGCATTTCGGATTATTTTTAGGACAATCCACCCCATCTGAAAAAAAATATTTCCCTACTCACCTCTTCTTTTTTTTCTTATTATTCTGCAACCATTCTACAAACTGCTGCAGCGAAAAACTGCTCAGGTTTTGCTCTTTGGTTACCCCGGCCTTCTGTGCTGCCAGCACACCGTATTTCACATCATCAAAACCATCAAGGGCATGGGCATCGGGGTCAATGGAAATGAGTACCCCTTTTTCAAGTGCATAATCAATATGCTGCCAGTCAATATCTAGCCGGCGGGGATGCGCATTCAATTCTATCACTACGTGGTTGGCCGCACAGGCGTCAATTATTTTTTTGTGATCAACAGGATAACCATTTCGGCTCAGCAGCAGGCGGCCGGTCATGTGGCCGAGTATGCTGGTGTAAGGATTTTCAATGGCACGCAGCAACCGCATCATGGCTTTTTCTTCCGTCATCTTCAGGTTGCTGTGCACCGAAGCAATCACCAGGTCGAAGGTGGAAAGAATATTGTTGCCGTAGTCAAGCGAGCCGTCGTTCAGGATATCACATTCAATGCTTTTAAAAATTTTAAATGGTCGCAGTTTGTCATTCAGCTCATCAATATACCGGTGTTGCTCCCTTATTCTTTCTTCGTTCAGCCCATTGGCGTAGGCAGCAGCTTTGGAGTGATCGGAGATGACGAGATACTGAAATCCCCTTTTGATAAGTTCTTCCGCCATTTCCTCAATTGTGTTCACACCATCGCTCCAGTTGCTGTGGCTGTGTATCAGTCCTTTTATATCGGCGGACTGAATGAGCAATGGTAAACCATTCTTTTTTGTTTTGTCAATGATGGCTTCCTTTTCCCGCAGGCAGGGCGGAATGAACGGAATGCCCGCCTGCGAAAAAACGGGTTCATCGTCCGGTCCCTTGCCGGTAAATTTTACCGAGGGAAATTTTTTCTGAAAAGCATTTATGAATTCATCGGAGCCGGTAGTAAGAAAAAGCCGCTCATCCATTTTTCCTTCACCGGTGCAGAGGCGCAGCTTCAAACCGTTTTTCAGTTTGTAAAGCAGCAAATCATTTTTTTCTTCCAGCAGCTCCGGCGGCTGTGCGGTGATGAATTTTGGTTTAATGGTTTCATTTTTTTCCAGCACCACAAATTCCAGCTCATCCATCGTCAATGCCTGGCGGCGGTAGGCACCGGTAACATGGGTTTTTTCTTTTGAAAAAAGTTTTTCCATGTAGGCATTTATCTGTGGAAACAGGGCTTCCATTTCGGCATACAGGAAGCTGCCCTTGTTTTGCAGGTAAAACTCAATCGCTTCTTTTACGTTGGCCTGGGTCTTTTCGCCAAAGCCTTTATAAAGGGTAAGCCGGTTTTCTTCGCAGGCATACAGCAGCTCGCCGATGGACTCCAGTTCCATCTCTTTCCAGATGGAATGAATTTTTTTCGGCCCGAGGCCTTTTATGTTCAGCATCTCCACTACGCCAGGTGGTGTCTTGGCGATGTATTCATTTAAAATTCCGAACTGGCCTGTTTCCAGCATTTCGGCAATTTTTTTTGCTGTGCTTTCACCAATGCCTTTGATGGATGCAATTTTTTCCGGTGGCGTATCGGCAAGGGGGTAGGGGAGTTTTTCTATATTAAATGCGGCAGCGCCGTATATTCTCGCTTTAAAAGAGTTTTCGCCATGGATGTCCATCAGCTTCGAAAGCAGCGAGAAATTTTCAGCAATGGCATAGTTGTCCATAAATACCCGGGCCCCGGGAAGGCAATATTTGGTTTGTTAATCTCAAAGTAAATGAAAATTGAATATTGAACATTGATAATTGAAAATTTCCTGTCACAATAAAAATAAAATGCTCAATGTTCGATGCTCAATTAATGAAGTTACTGCCGGAAGATTTCATAACTCCACTTTAGGGGGTGGGGGCTTGTTGGGGTAAAAAAAAGTCCCCCGCTTTGCGAGGGACTTTTATTACAATCTTTAATTTACTTTTTCTTCTTAGCAGCTTTTTTCTTCGGAGCGGCTTTTTTCTTTGCAGCTTTTTTCTTTGTTGCCATGTGTTTAGAATTTAACGGTTAGAAATACAATAACGATAGTAAAAATATAAACAATATTTAAACTATCAAAAATTTTATCCACAAATTTTGGCTGCGATGTTGATTACTCACTTCAACATCGGGAGTGCTGCTGATGAATGATGAGAATTTTTTTCTGCGATGATTGCTGATGTGATGATGCAGTATGATTATGCTTCAGCCGGAGTGACTGAAACAAAAGTTCTGTTGTTTTTTCCTTTCTTGTATTCCACCACACCATCTGTCAGGGCAAACAAAGTATAATCTTTACCAACGCCAACATTTTTCCCGGGATGATAAACTGTGCCACGCTGGCGAACGATGATGTTGCCTGCCACAGCCGGCTGCCCGCCGAAAATTTTTACACCCAGGCGCTTGCTCTGCGAGTCGCGGCCGTTCTTTACACTGCCTTCACCTTTTTTATGTGCCATGAGAAAAGAGATTAAAAATTTAAAAATATCATTTTTCAGGATTGATGTCTGAAGTCGGATGTCTGAATTCAGACTTCTGGCCTCGGGCTTCTGACTTCTTATTTAATGCTGCTGATTTTTATTTGTGTATACAGTGTACGGTGTCCTTTCTTTTTACGAAAACCTTTTCTTCTTTTTTGTTTGTAAGCAATCACCTTATCGCCTTTCACATGGTCAACAATCTCTGCCTTCACTTTTGCTTTGGTTTCGGCCCCTGCGGTCAGCTTGCCGTCAGCATCGGCCAGTAAAACTTCCAGGTCAATCTTGTCGCCGGCATTGCCTTCAATGTGCGGAACGTACAGGGTCTGGTCTTTTTCCACTTTATATTGCTGGCCGGCTATTTTTACTACTGCAATCATCGCTTTTAAATTAAGGGAGGCAAAGGTAAGGGGAAATGGTCATCCGGCAAATGGATTATCAAAGTTTTATAGCCTGTATCGTGCAGGGTGAAATGCCTTCTTTTATATTTGCAACCGTAGAGACGCAATGGTTTGCGTCTCTACGGTTTTTCGATATGAAAATCAAGTCTTTTTTAGCCAAACCCTTCGCCTCCTATATATATAAAGGTATCCGCAGAGAGATGGAATCAGCCGTGGCTGACCAGGAAAAAATTTTTCATCATTTGTTGAAGGTGGGGCGAAACACAGAGTTTGGAAAAGAAACAGGGCTGGAAAAAGTGAATTCGTACGAGGAATATAAACAGGCGGTCCCGATCCGCGATTATGAACATTTGCGGCCATGGATTGATAAAATAAAAGAAGGCCGTCATAATGTATTGTGGAAAGGCCGCCCGATTTATTTTGCCAAAACCTCCGGCACTACCAGCGGCACCAAGTACATCCCGATTACCAAAGATTCAATCCCCAATCATATCAATACGGCACGCAATGCGCTGCTTTGCTATATGGCTGAAACGGGCAACACTGCATTTGCGGATGGTAAAATGATTTTTCTTTCAGGCTCCCCTGAACTGGAACGGGTGGGAGGAATACCCACCGGCCGGTTGAGCGGCATAGTGAATCATCATGTGCCCAGGTACCTGCGCACCAACCAGCTTCCGTCATATGAAACCAACTGCCTTGAAGACTGGGAGACCAAGCTGAATAAAATTGTGGATGAAACCTTCAACCAAAACATGACACTCATCAGCGGTATTCCGCCATGGATGCAGATGTATTTTGACGAGCTGGTAAAGCGCAGCGGGAAAAAAGTCGGCGAACTGTTTCCCAATTTCAGCGTGATGGTGCAGGGCGGCGTCAATTTTGAACCGTATAAATCGAAACTGTTTGAAAGCATCGGCCGCAAAGTGGCATGCATTGAGCTGTTTCCTGCCAGCGAAGGTTTTTTTGCCTTCCAGGATTCGCAGCAGGCCGAAGGGCTTTTGCTGAACAGCAACAGCGGAATTTTTTATGAGTTTGTGACGGCATCGGAAATTTTTAATGAAAACCCCACCAGGCTTACATTGAAAGATGTGAAAGCAGGAGAAAACTATGCGCTCATTATTAACAGCAATGCCGGGTTGTGGGCTTACAATCTTGGCGATACAGTTAAGTTTGTTTCCATCAATCCGTACAGGCTTGTGGTGACGGGGCGAACCAAACATTTTATTTCGGCCTTTGGCGAACATGTGATTGGGGAAGAGGTAGAGTACAGCATACAGAAAGCGGCTGAGGAAGAGAGTGTACATATCACCGAATTCACCGTGGCGCCCTTTGTAAGCCAGAAGGAAGGCCGGTCGTATCACGAATGGTTTATCGAATTTGAAAACAAACCCCGCGATATGCATGCTTTTGCCGTAAAACTGGAGGAAAATTTGCGGAAGAAAAATGTTTATTACGACGACCTTATCAGCGGCAATATTCTGTCTCCTTTGAAAATTACACCGGTCAGGAAAAACGGGTTTATTGATTACATGAAATCTATCGGTAAATTGGGTGGTCAAAACAAAGTGCCGCGGCTGAGCAACGACCGGAAAATTGCCGATGAACTGGCAAGGTGGGCCGAGCATAATTAATCTTTATTTCCAAAAGGAAAGCAAACCGGGATGAAAGTATATTTTGAAAACACGCCGTCTGAAGTTGCTGTAAAAACACAGCATGCGAAAGAAGGTGGTGTAAAACGGGTTGCTCTTTTTGGTTCCACCGGCTCCATCGGCACACAGGCGCTGGATGTGATTGGCGCCAACGCCGATAAATTTTCTGCAGAAATACTTACAGCACAGAGCAATGATGAACTGCTGGTGCAGCAGGCACTGCAGTTCAATCCCAACATGGTCGTCATTGGCGATGAAAGTAAATACCTGAAAGTAAAAGAGGCGCTTGCCTCTACCGGTGTAAAAGTATTTGCCGGTGAAAAAGCGCTGGAAGAAGTGGCAGCTACGGATTGTTACGACCTGATGCTTGCTGCTATTGTGGGTTTTGCGGGATTGAAACCCACACTGAAGGCGGTGGGAAACGGGAAGACCATTGCGCTTGCAAATAAAGAAACACTGGTAGTAGCCGGCGATATAGTGATGCAGAAAGCAGTGGAGCACCGGGCGCCGGTTATACCGGTTGATTCGGAACACTCCGCCATTTTTCAATGCCTGGTGGGTGAAACAAGAAACCGGATTGAAAAAATAATTCTGACTGCCTCAGGCGGTCCGTTTCTTGGCCGCAAGCCTAATTACCTGGTGAATGTAAAACGGGAGCATGCCCTGCAGCATCCCAACTGGCACATGGGCGCCAAAATCAGCATTGACTCTGCCACGCTGATGAACAAAGGGCTGGAGATGATTGAGGCAAGATATCTTTTCAACCTGCGGCCACAGCAGATACAGGTTGTTATTCACCCGCAAAGTATCATTCACAGCATGGTGCAGTTTGAAGACGGGAGCATCAAGGCACAGATGGGATTGCCTGATATGAAACTGCCTATTCAGTATGCACTGGCATTTCCGCAAAGGATTGCCAACAGTTTTCCCCGGTTTGATTTCCGCAGGATGAATACCCTGACATTTGAAGAACCCGACATCCGCACATTCCGCAATCTTTCACTGGCCATGGAAGCGCTGAACAAGGGCGGCAACCTGCCCTGCGTGATGAACGCCGCCAATGAAATTGCGGTGTATGCTTTTCTGAAAAACAGGATTGGTTTCCTCGATATGACCGACCTGATTGAAAGAACAATGAATCATGTGCCCTTCATTGAAAAGCCTATACTGGAAGAATATTTTGAGAGTGATGGGGAAGCAAGGAGTTTTGCCGCAGATGTTATAAAGCTCTGAAGCTATTTCAGATTGCAGATTGCAGATTTGTTAAAAAAGAATTTCCCTGTTTCAATCCGAAATCTGCAATCGTCAATCTAAAATTAAATGCTGATATTTGCCGGCATTAATTACAGAAACATTTTAATTGCAAAATGAATTTATTAGCCATAGACTGGAATATACTGGCCGTGAAAGCCGGGCAGTTTATCCTTTCGTTTTCCATCCTGATTATTCTGCACGAGCTGGGTCATTTTCTTCCAGCCCGCTGGTTTAAGTGCCGGGTGGAAAAATTTTACCTGTTCTTCAATCCCTGGTTTTCCATTTTAAAAAAGAAAAAGGGAGAAACGGAATACGGCCTCGGCTGGATACCGCTGGGCGGCTATGTGAAGATATCAGGCATGGTAGATGAGAGTATGGACAAGGAGCAGATGAAACAGCCGGCGCAACCCTGGGAATTCAGAAGCAAGCCTGCCTGGCAGCGGCTCATCATTATGCTGGGCGGCGTGACGGTGAATGTGATACTGGCAATTGTGATTTTTATTTTCATCACCTGGGTGTGGGGCGATAAATATGTGCCGGTGAGTAATCTAAAATACGGAGTATATGCCGATAGCCTGGGTAAAAAGATTGGAGTGCAGGATGGCGATAAAATTATTGCAGTGGCCGGCAAGCCGGTGGAGAAAGTAGGGACTGTGGGTACGGAAATAATCATGAATGAAGCAAAATCCATCACTGTTGACAGAAATGGTGAGAAAATAGAGATTAACATTCCAGCGGGGTTCATCAAGCAATTAAATGCAAACAGGCTGGGAGGTTTTACATATGTACGTATTCCGCTGATAGTGGATTCTGTGCTGAACAAGGCAAAAATCACAGGAAGTGAAATAAGGAAAGGAGATAAACTGATTGCTTTTGCAGACATGCCTGTTGAGTACAGCACTGACTTGCTGAAAAATGAGGGGAAAGTAAAAGACACTACTGTCACTATGCTTTTTTTGCGAAACGGAAATGATACGATTACGACATCAGTTTATTTCAATAGCAAGGGAGACAACAAGATACTTTTTAAATCAATGGGTGAAATACTCGGCACAAATCATGTCAGCTATTCTTTTTTTGAATCCTTTCCTGCAGGCATAAAACGTTGCTGGCAAACCCTGGCAAAATATGTAAGAAACCTCAAGCAATTATTCACTTCAAGCGAGGTAAGAGTGAGAGACTCACTGGGCAGTGTCATCAGCATTGGCAATATCTTTCCGGGTGATTGGGACTGGCAGAGTTTCTGGACACTTACCGCTGTATTTAGCATCATTCTCGCTTTTATGAATGTGCTGCCAATTCCTGCACTCGATGGCGGCCATGCCTTGTTTACTTTGTACGAAATGATTACCGGCCACAAGCCGGGCGACAAGTTTATGGAATACTCGCAGATGGTAGGCATGATTCTGTTGCTTGGCCTGATGGCTTATGCGCTGGGTTTGGACTTCTGGAGGTTGTTTAAGTAGAAGCACCGGCCCCTCTAAATCTCCACGAAGGGGAGACTTTGGCACCCCACAAAACCAGTTTACACAGAACTCCTGATTATAAGTTGTAGTGTTTAACTTGCAGATTGATTTGTAAATTTGTCAGCTGTTTCAGGTTGGAAAAATAATTGCGGAATAGCGATAGGAACGATGAACGGAGCCCCGAACGTTCGGGGCAAGGGACGATTAATCGGAGATACAGATACTGGCAACAAAGAAAATCCAAAATCCAAAATCTAAAATCTGCAATCAATCCCGGGGGCGTTTGGTTTTGACAGCATAGCTCTTTGAAGGTGCAAGCATGCGCTGCGTTGCGTAATTAGCAGCTTAATCTGAATACGCAAACCATAAATGGCAATACTCAGTATGCCATGGCTGCCTGATCAGTGATCAGCGTAGTCATTATGGCCGGGTAAACAGGCAGGCCTGTGCCTCGTTGCCCCGCCCAATCATAAAAAAGAAACAGGCTGCAGCAATCAAAGGCTGTGCTGGTTGCTCAAGCCTCATGCAGCTAAGGAAGTAATCGGTTGCCTGTTTCCAGTTGCTTCCCGACTTAAAAAAACAGAATAAGCATGTAGAAAACTTTTGAAGAATATGTTTGGACACCGGTTCGATTCCGGTCGCCTCCACCTCACTACGCCAAGGCTTCGTGAGGCGGGCCTCACTGGACTAAAGCTTCGTGAGG
>Ga0185320_10478003_pt1 | contig 17508 bp, 15 predicted proteins | sample OV2TP2_FD_128023 | JGI IMG/M metagenome (GOLD analysis project Ga0185320, IMG submission 128023) | Hot spring microbial communities from Beatty, Nevada to study Microbial Dark Matter (Phase II) - OV2 TP2 (SPADES assembly) (version 2) | ecosystem: Environmental > Aquatic > Thermal springs > Hot...
GTCTGGCTAGATACCATGCTTACCGAAGAACTGAAGATGAACCTAGAAATTATTGGCAGTCCATTAAAAAGTGCATTAAGGATGTTTGGATCTTTTCTGATCGGTGGAATATTACCAATTATCCCATACTTCTTTGCAGATGGTTATGTACCACTTATTATTGCAATAGGAACTAGTCTTTCAGCTTCATTTGTAATAGGTGCAATCAAATCAAAGATGGCCAACCTTAGCATCATAAAAGGTGGATTGGAAATGGCAGGACTTGGAACAGGTATTGCACTTATAGGGTATGGAATAGGATCCGAACTTGCAAATCTTGGTGTTGTTAACGTTTAGTTCTTTTCCTTGTGGCTCTGTTAGCAATATTAGCTGCTATGGCACCTGCACCTATACCGTTGTCAATATTCACTACAGATAGGCCAAGAGTACAACTTTGTAGCATCGCTGCAAGTGCTGCTACACCCTTTTCTCCATACCCATATCCAACTGACGTTGGCACTCCTATTACGGGTATATCCACAAGTGAAGAGACTATTGAAGCAAGCGCTCCTTCCATACCAGCAACTACTATGGCAACATCAACCTCTTCTTTTATCATTTTTTTTATAATCGGAAAAACTCTGTGTAGTCCAGCAATTCCTACATCATAACTACAAACACATATGCATCCCATTGCTTCGCACATTAACCTTGCCTCTTCTGCCACCCCAATATCTGAAGTTCCTGCAGTCAATATTCCAACACGACCACCTGAATAACGCGACGCATTTTTGAAAATTAGAGTAGAAGTGGTGTTTTTCCCAAGCTTTGTCTTGAGTTTATTTTTTTTTAAAAAAGAAAGTGTCTGTTCATAATCATTTTTGCTAATCCTTGATACAAGTACTGAATCTGATCTGCGTATAGCGGCAAGAATTATTTTTTTTATCTCCACAAATGATTTTCTTTCTGCAAAAATTACTTCAGGTATTCCACGTCTGAATTTTCGACCAATGTCAAGTTTAGCAAAATCCTCAACTTTTTCTATAGAATGTAAAGAAAGAAGTTTTTGCGCTTTGGATACAGTAAGCTTACCTAGCTTAAGTGATTCTAAGATTTCTATGAGGTCCAATGTTATCTGTAATCCTATATGTGGTTAAAAATTTAATCAATATTCCATGGTCGATATAGCATTTTTAACGCTATCAATTCCTTTTTTGAACCACTCTTTTTCATTAGCATCAAGATCAAGTTCCAATATTTTTTCTACCCCTTCTTTACCTATGACAGCAGGTACACCTATAGCAACATCCGAATAACCATACTGTCCATCAAGGCAAGTTGTAACCGGTATTACTTCTTTGGTGTCACGTACCACCGCTTCTACCATATTCGCGATTGCATTTCCAGGTGCATGCACTGTAGCACCCTTTAACTCTATCACCTTGGCAGCGACCTGCCTTGTATTTTGTATGAGCTCCCCAATTTTTTGCTTCGATAGGATTAATGTAAGAGGTATTCCCGAGACAGAAGAGTATCTAGCCAAAGGCAACATGTTTTCTCCATGTTCGCCAATCACTATTGCACGTATAGAATCACGGGACATGCCAGTTTCTTCATGTATGAATTGAATAAATCGTGATAGATCAAGCATGTTACCCATACCAAACACCTTATTCTTCTGAAACCCTGAGACCTTGTATGTAAGGTATGTCATAGGATCAAGTGGATTTGTAACTGGTATAATCATAGAGTCAGGCGCGTATTTTTTTATGTTCTCTACAACATTTTTGACGATTGATGTGTTTATTTTCAAGAGATCCATTCTTGTCATGCCAGGTTTTCGTCCAGAGCCAGCCACTACAACAACAATGTCTGAACCTTTCATTTCAGAGTAGTCATTTGAGCCACGTATATTCACATCAATTCCCTGTTCTGAAAGCGTGTGGTTAAGATCCATGGCTTCACCTTGTGGAAGTCCTTGGACAATATCTAAAAGTAGAATTTCGTCAGAAAGTTTTCTAAGTGCAGTGAAAAGTGCAGCAGCTCCACCAACCTTTCCAGCTCCAACAATCGTAATCATAATCAGGCGTGATTTTGATCAATAATTAAACTTGACGATTGGTAGAATTTAGTCAAATTGAAACTTTGTTGTTAATTATTCTAGAATTAAAAATTTAAATGATTTAGGAAACGATCTAGAGCACTTTTCGCTTGAACAGTCTTTTCCTGATACGACTTTTCGTGCCCCTATAACTAAATAATGGTTTCAATCAAGGATTATGCTGGAGTTCCCTGTTTACTTTTTTTCTTGGAACTTGAATTTCAGAATATTTCAAGCCTATCTTGCGTTGTGTAATTATTTGCTTGTAATCTCTAATAATACATATTCTGTTTCCTTATGCCTAAGCAATTATTTAAAGATGGTTTTTAAAAATAAAAAAATTTTATTTTTATACGACATATATATGATAATTTATGTTTTTACGTTAGTTTAGTCATATAATTAGACTATGTATATCATGTTTTGCATGTATCTATATGTGAAATTGGATGGGCAACATGATGAAAATTTTACCAGCCAGAGAAATTACAATTTATATGCATTCTGATGGGTTTGCAATTCCATGGTAGTCATAATAGATTCACAAGTAGCTGGAATCTCAGGAGACATGGTGCTTTCTGCTTTGATCAATATAGGTGCAAACAAATCAAAAGTAATTGATGGAGTTCGTATAGCAGAGGATCATCTTTCAGGATCCAAAATTCAAAATTTTGATTTTGGAAAAACAATCAAGCATGGAATAGAAGCGACGGAGATATTGTTGGATGTTAAAGAGAATATACATGATAGAAAAGGAATTGAGATTCAAGAGTGCATCTTACTTACAGCAGATAAAATAGATCTTTCTGAAAAGGCAAAAGTCTTTGCTAAGGAGAGTATCAAGTCTTTGATAAACGCAGAATCGAAAATTCATGGCGAGTCTGTAGAGTCTGTTCATTTCCATGAAGCTGCAGGTATGGATACTGTGGTAGACATAATTGGAACTGCAATTGCCTTAGATAACCTAAATTTTTTTTCAGAGGAAATAATTTCTACGCCTGTAGCAGTAGGTAGCGGAACACTTGCTTTTTCACATGGGGTTGTATCAAATCCGGCAAGTGCAATTTTGGAGATTTTTCGTAATTCTGATATCATGATATCTGGGGGGCAAACAAAAGAAGAACTCACTACCCCCACAGGGGCTAGTCTTCTTGTGAATTTAACAGATAAGTGTTCAGAGTTCTACCCCTTGATGAAGGTGAAATCAATAGGATATGGTGCAGGAAAGAAAAATTTTGATTTGTTTGCTAACGTACTTAAAATTGTCAAAGGTGAAAAATCTGACTATTTCCAGCAGGATTATGTTCAGATACTTGAGACAAATGTAGATGATGTGTCTGGTGAGGTTTTAGGACACATGGTTGACAAGATAATAGCAAACGGTGCAAAGGATGTTACAATTACGCCTGCCATGACCAAAAAGAGTAGACCAACTCACCTTATCTCTGTAATATGTGAGCCAAGTTCTGTAAACGCCATATTTGATACTCTTGTATCTGAAACAGGCACACTTGGAGTCAGAGTTAGAACCTCTGCCAGATTTGTTGTTCCACGAGTAATAGTTACTGTACCCCTGATTATTTATGGAAAAAGCTTTGCCGTAAAGTGTAAGATGATAAAAAGTCAAGGCGTTGTAAAACACTTCAAGGTAGAAGCTTCCGATGTCAAGTCGGTTGCTGATTCACTTTCATTATCATTTAAAGATGCGAATGAGCTTATCAGATCTGAGATTAAGCAGAAATTGGATGTAAAATGACAAAGCTTGATGATTTGATACAATGGTTTGATGGAAAAGGCAAGGTACTTGTTGCACTTTCTGGAGGAGTTGATAGTGCACTTGTTGCTTATGCATCATACCAATCTCTTGGAATGTCAGCAATAGCAGTAACAGCTGACTACAAAACACTTGCTCAAGAAGAGCTAGAATCTGCAAAAAAAATCTGTGCTGAAATTGGAATAAAACATCTTGTGATACAGTATAACGAGCTTGAAAACCCGGACTTTGTAAGAAATGATAAAAATAGGTGTTTTTACTGCAGAGCCGAGCTGTCAGAGCATCTAAAAGAAATTGCCCATATAGAAGATGTGAATTTAATAGTGGATGGCACTAATCTTGATGATCTTACAGATTATAGACCAGGTATAAAGGCTCTAAAAGAAAATGGTGTAAAAAGCCCACTTGTAGAAGTTGGATTTACAAAAGAGGAGATAAGAGAACACGCAAAAAAAGTTGGTCTTTCTGTATACGATCGGCCTTCTAACTCCTGTCTTGCCTCACGTATTCCATGGGGACAGCATGTAACTGCACAGAGACTTGCAAGAATAGAGATGGGTGAAATTATGATAAAGCAAATTTTTGGTGCAAAACAAGTTAGGATACGCGATTTTGATGGTATGGCAAGCATAGAAGTCGGAAGTGTTGAGGTTAAATTGCTTTCAGATAAGACAAAATTGTCAGAACTTATCCACAATTTAGAACAAATTGGATTCGCATCGGTTACCATAGACCCTGAAGGTTACAAGCCTGGTAAGCTGAATGTGATTGTAGATTGATCTACTTAGACAATGCTGCATCAACACCAATGCACAAAGAGGTAATTGAGGAGATGATTCCATATTTTAGGGAACAATATGGAAATCCTTCATCTATTCACAAGTATGGTCGTTTCGCTCGAATGGCAATACAAAATGCAAGAAAAAGAATTGCGTCATTGATAAATGCTGATGATGTTGAGATTCTTCTTACATCAGGTGGTACAGAATCAAATAACACGGTGTTTTATGGAATTGCACATCAAAACAGAGGAAAACACATTATCACATCATCTATTGAACATGATGCAGTACTAGAACCATGTAAGCGTCTTGAAGCAGAAGGTTTTCAGGTCACGTATCTTCCGGTGGATAAGTACAGTCTTGTTAATCCCGAAGATATTGAAAAAGAAATCTCTTCTGATACATGCCTTATCAGTATAATGTTTGCAAACAATGAGGTTGGTACGATCCAGCCAATTAAAGAAATTGGGGAGATAGCTGATGAAAAAAAAGTTACTTTTCATACTGATGCTGTACAAGCCATTGGAAAGATACCAATAGATGTGAAAGAACTTAAGGTTGACTTACTTTCGCTATCGTCTCACAAGATGAATGGGCCAAAAGGGGTAGGTGCTTTGTATATCAGAAAAGGAGTAAAGATAGATCCTCTTATACTTGGGGGCGGACAAGAAAATGGTCTTAGATCAGGTACAGAGAATGTGGCAAGCATTATAGGTTTTGGGAAAGCGTGTCAGCTTGCAAAAGATAACATGATCCAAAACCAAGAACATGTAAGAAAGCTTGGGAAGAAGCTTGTCTTTGAGATCCTAAAGGAAATCCCATATACTACCCTTAATGGGCATTCCGAAAAAAGAATACCAAACAACGTACATTTTACATTTCTTGGTGCAAATGGTGAAGATTTGATAATCAAGCTTGATGAGAATGGAATTGCGGCATCTACCGGTTCTGCTTGTTCGGTGAGAGTGCAAAAAGCATCTCACGTTCTAAAGGCAATGGGTTTTTCACATGAACAAATAACTGGTTCATTGCGTTTAACATTAGGAGTATTAAACACTGAAAAAGAAATTGATGAGACTGTTAAAGTTTTAAAGAAAGTAGTAAAAGAGTTACGTGCAGTATCTCCTTACAAAGAAAAATATAACTTTTAGATGATGTAAAGCATTGAAAATTATATTTAATCTATTAATTTCTAATTTTACATTCATATGAAATAGCTTTTGTTGTTGCATAATAAGTGTAGCACAGTACCACTAATGCGACTAGACGTAATGGTACCTCATAATTTGTCAGAAACGAAGTAGCGATGCCTCCCACGGTTCCGAAAGTAGAGATCATTGCGAAACCTATTGGCCCGCAGCTGCATGCCCCCCCTGACGCGCCTATTATCAAGCCTAAAAATCCACCTTTCATCTTTTTCATGTTAGTTTGCAATTTTTTTATTCTATACACATTCATGCTTACGACCAATCCTGACATGATAGAAACACCAATTATCAGTACAAATCCAATTAGTCTGTCTGTTGGAATATGTATTATAAAATATGGTTCAAAAAAGATATACTCTGAAATTACTGAAAGTGAAATGAAAATGCTCACAGATATGATCGCTGCCAGTATCGTGTAATTGAATTTAGAAAAAATAATCGTGAACATTGTAAGAGTGTAAATCATACAATCATATTTGTCTTTTTTACACTTTGATATACTATTAACATGTTTACTAATAGAAAAGAAGCTGGTAAACTTCTTGCAGAGAAGATTAGTCACATAAAAGGAGACAAAATAGTGGTTTTGGCTATTCCTAGAGGTGGAGTGATAGTTGGAGATGAAATTGCTAAAAAACTTGGTTGCACTTTGGATGTAGTAATTTCAAAAAAAATTACGCCACCAGATCAACCAGAATATGCAATAGGAGCCGTAATGCATGATGAAACACTACACCTAAACTGGCCATCTTATTCCACAGATCCATATCTCACTAAGGAAATAGATGAGAAGAAAAAAGAAGCACAAAGAAGGTTGAAAACATTTAGAGGTAAAGAGGATTATGATATACATGACAAGACAGTAATCTTAGTAGATGATGGTATAGCAACAGGATCAACCGTCTTTGTAATTTTAAAATGGTTATCAAAACAAGGTGTAAAGAAAAAAATCATAGCTGCACCAGTAATCCCAAAGCAAACCTATGATTCTATGAGGGGGATTGCAGATTCTATTATTGCTCTTGAAATTCCAGAAGAGTTTATGTCAGTAAGTCAATTTTACAAAGAATTCGATCAGATTTCTGACGATGAAGTTTTATCAATACTTAACAGATATAACAATTAAACAACACATAAAATGTAATTCTTTCTTTCTACACTAGTGCCCTTATTGTGTAATCATTTTAGAAAGATCTTAAGTGGTTATCTTGAACCTACATTAATAGCATATTCTGTTTTTTTGGTAAGTGGTGTTGCAGAGTCTATTCCATCCCACACAAAAATTTCCACAGTATAATTGCCAGGAAGTATTGGTTCCCATAAAATTGTTGCAATGTTTTTCTTTGCTGGATCTACTTTACCATTAACCCATCGTAGATCCACAATACTGTTATTCTGATCCCTTACTTGTATGATATAGCTGTAGCTCTGTGATTGTTGATCATTATTTGATATCTCTGTTACAAAGTTAAGTTTCTGTCCCACAGTAGACTTTTGTAAAACTGGTCTGTTAAATGCATCTCGTATCTCTGTTGACTTTATGATGATTGCAGATTCTTCTATCTTAGGAATATTTAGTACAGGACCTGATGATAGTTTTTGAAATGTTAGACCAATTTCTCGCGGCTGTCCTGATGAATCTCTAAAATCAAAATAACTTACTTCTATGCTTCCTCCCGCCGGAGAGATTAATCGCGTTCTATCCTCACTACATATTTGTGAGGGCATTTTGAAACTTCCTTTGAATACTCCAGTGCCTGGTCCTGTCTCTACAAGTGAAAATCCTGTTGATGCTAGTCCACCATGTTCCACCCCATTTATGGTACATCTGTGATAACGAAATCCTTTGATTCTTATTTCAAGAAGAATGTTGCCGCTTGTATCACCAACTGTGTCATCGGCTAGTGAACCCTGACTGTCGACAACACTGTAAACATCAACAATATCGTGTTTTGTATTCAAGTCCGGATCAGTTAGAAGTACCACGACTGGTTGTCCAAAGCGATACGTTTGTTTTTCTAGTGTAACTGAGCCAGAATGGGCCGTAATATCAGTTTTTGATGAGATCCCTATAGTTACGCCTACATTAGCAACGTCAGAATATGCCAAGTTTATTCCTTTTTCATCAGTAAGTTTGTCATTTACCAAGAATTTTATTTCGTTATCAATGATACGCAAACTCTTAATGAAAGTAGGATCAACTTGATTGAGTTGATTTATCACTGCATATTCTATTGTACCAGTAAAGGTGCCTGAATTGTTTGATGTTTCTTCTAGCTCTGCTCTGTATATTGCATTATTAAAGCGTTGACCACTTTTTTCTCCAAAGGAAAACAGATCAAATACTATGGGCTGCGTATCTTGTTCAATAGATACAGTGCCTACACCTACATCATTATCTGATGCATCAAAGTCTATCTCTAAAAATATAGATGAAGAAGGAGATCTTAACTTGATATCATTGGTAGCGGCATTACTTATTTGGACAAATCCCTTTGTCGATGAAATTTCTCCTCCTCCAATAATTGATACTGGATTTAAACCAAGTCCACCAAAATATAATACCATTTTTGTGTCAGAAAATGATGTTACCCCTAGTTGTTGTTCAAATGAACGAAGATCATAATTTATCCAGTTGGTGCCTTGAGTTGGCGTATCTATAAGCAAACTTTGTAAAGTACCTGCTGTTATTCCAAGATCTAGCGTAATTTTCTCAAATGTTATGTTTGTAGAAGCACTGGCAGCTAGTATGAGTCTGTCAGAGTTTTTATCAGGAACAGTTGCTGAAAATGATGTACCGCCAACAAAAGAAGTGGATTGAGGGTAAAATGTTACGCTTGATGCTTTTTCGAGTGTTACAGGGTTTCCTATTTGTAACGTGGGAATAATTGCAGAACTTCTGAATACATCCAAATCTTCTCTTGCTCCTTGGTTAAGGTTTTGATCGCTATCGATTAGTGTTATAGTCACTTTTTGACCAGGCTTAAGTTGACCAGTTTGAGTGCCAAGTAAGAGAGAGGCAGTAGAACTGCCAGCTACTAATGATGTTGATTTTGAGTTGTATTCTATTGAAGCTGACTGACCACGAGGCGCATTACTTGAAATTCCGATCGTGGACTTATCATTAAAATCAAAACTTTCAAAGATTCCAGAGTTTGGTTCCGATTCTACAAGTGTAACTATTTGAGTATATGATGTCATGCCAGTGGTAACAGAACTGACTGGTTGTCGTTGGTTTGTTTTTAGTACTGCTACGGAGCCTAGATTCATTCCCAAATTTCCATTTTTCTCAAAGCCCAAACTTCCTAGGTATGGATTCAAATCTACCAAGCCTGATCCGCCGTTTGCAGCATTTGTACCCGCTTCTGTGAATGCTTGGTAAAAGGTTGTTCTAGGAGAATTGATATTAAATGTCCAAGAATCTACAGATGTAGGATCTTGGTTTAGCTGCATATCTCTTATGGTTACGAAGGCTTCGGCTCCTTTTGGATATCCATTTCTATCAAGCATTAAAGAAGTGTTTGGAATGTCGGAATAAGATAGGTCTACTTTTTGAGATCCGCCTCCTTTATTGTAAATAATGCTGACATTATCATTGAAAGAAAAAAGTTGGATAAATGGCCACGCGCCAGCTGCTATTCCGATTTGGCCTAAAGGTACAGTTGGGTTTGAATTAGGACTACGTGGCTGTCGTACTACATTATTTTGATTAGGGGAAGATGCTGGTGGACCACCACCACAAGCATTGAATGATGCAGTGCCTTGTGTTGTACCACTTATCCCACCATCTACTGGAATTGCCACTCCATCTGTATCTGAAAAACTTATGCCAAATACTGATGCAGGTGTGTCATTACCACAAAAGGCACCAAAGTCAAGACCTTCTCCAGAGCCAGCTGCTTGTGTTGCGTCTGCAATTTGTGCTTTCTCTTTACTAGCAAAATATGCATACCAGTTTCCGTCAGAAGCTTGTACCATCCGAAGTGTTTTTCCATTTAATGTGACATCAGGTTCACCCTTGCCTTCATCAGTATCCGATATGTTACTATCTCTTATGACGACTTCAACAACCATAGAGCCAAAAAAGTGATTCTCAAAAAAACTATTTTCTGCAGACACAAAGAGATTTGGATTACTAGATTGCGCTTCTACGGCAATACTGGAAAGTGGAGTTACCATAAGAACCACAATCAAGAAAAAAACCAAAAGTTTGTACAATGTTACTTGTTGACTAGATCTGCTATACTACCAAATATTGTTGTCGTATAATTAATACATATTTTGCGCAGTGAACTCAGGTTAAGATCACTTTCTTTAAATAGAGTTTTCAAATCCCCATCTAAACATTGAATCTTATTCCAGCCACGCCTGCTCCTGAGTTTATAGAGATACACTCTTGGAGTAACTCTGAACCATTGGAGATAAAGAAACTAAGGGGCAAGGTTGTTTTGCTTGATTGTTTCACATACAGCTGCATCTTTTGTTTGAGATCTCTTCCTGTAATGGCAGAGCTTAAAGAAAAATACGGTGCATATGGCCTTGAAGTCATAGCGGCCCACTCAGCAGAATATGAGTTTGCAAAGGATCCAGAAAACATCAAAAGAGCTCTAAAAAGATACGACGTAAAAATTCCTGTTGCCTTAGATATCAACAATAAGATGTGGGAAGCGTACGGAAACATGTACTGGCCAAAACACATACTAATTGACGCAAATGGATTTATCAGATATGAACATGCGGGCTTTGGCACGGTTGAGGATTTTGATGAGTACATCTTGGAGTTATTACAGGAATCAGGTGCAAAGATTTCTCCAATAAAACAGCAAGGAAAGCTTGCAAGTGAGATCTATGATACATATGGGATGCACTTTGCTGGTATAAGTCCAGAAATTTGTGTTGGTTATACAAGGTTACGAAGATTTGGAAACAATCAAACTCCAAAACAAGACGAGGTAAATCATTTTACGGATTCTGGTAAACATGTGGATAATATGGTATATCTTCGTGGAAAATGGATATGGAAAAGCGAAGGAGTGCAGTATCCAGGCGAATCTGATTCTGCAATAATGATGAAATATACTGCAACTAGAGCACACGGAATAGTTGGTACCTCAAATGGTAAGCCTGCTTTGGCTGAAATAAAAATTGATGGGAATTATCTGACAAAAGAAAATGCCGGAAAAGACATTACATTAAGAGACGGAAAGAGTATTCTTGACGTAAAGTGGCCCTTCATGCACAACCTTGTTGCCACAAAAGATGTAGAACAGCATGAGGTGGAGATAATTCCAAAAACTGATAACTTTGTCTTTTACACTTTTGTCTTTGGTTAGATCGACATATTGCAATTCTACGAACTACACCAGAATGCTGGTCAGATACATCACTAGCATTCCTACCGCAATTCCTGATACCACGGCTGCGTTTGAAAGTGTTTTTTCACCATCCTGCCTTATCCACTTTATAATAGATACAACTACTTGGAATATTGCACCAGCTCCAATTGACAGAAACACCACAGCTGTAAATGGCGAATAAATAAAACCGCCAATCCACGCTCCAAAAATTGCTGGCGTTCCCGCAATCATACCCATGGCAGCAAGCTTTCCTATCATTGGTTTTACGCGTGCCATCGGAGCTGCAATTGCAAGACCTTCAGTTGTATTATGTATAGTAAAGCCTACGATAAGAAATTTTGACAAGGCGATTGCACCAAGACCTATTGCGGCTCCTATGGCAAGCCCTTCACCTAGATTATGTAACCCTATTCCTATTGAGATCATCAAGGCAATCACAACTGGTTTTGCCATAGTTGACGTAGCATATCTATTGACTAGCTTTTCCGAAGTGTAGTACAATCCAAGAAATGAAATTACAACAACTGTGGTAACAAGCAACGTACCATTGAAAGCGCCTGCAAAGTTTTCTGAGGAGATCCCCAAACCTTCTTCAATTGCATCTATTCCTAGAAACAAAAGTAAGCCTGCAGTAAGTGCAAGAAAGAATTTGTACTTGTTTTTGCTCATCCTTGCTATAAACGGAAACCAGAGCAGTCCTATCATTACTGGAATGATTCCAACATAGGTTCCAATTACAGCAAAATATGCCACAAGCTCAAGGCTCTGTTCTGGTGCATGAGCTGCGGCATCAACTGATTTTGCAAATCTTGTTCCGTCACTTAGTGTAAGTCCTATCTCATATGGTTCTGCATTATTCCATTGAAATGGAATGATTACTTTGGCGGTTTCAAATCTTGTAAGATTCTTGTCTGGCTCTATTGCAGCTGGTTGAATCCTGTCATTTACATCAGCCTGCACAACTTCTACATCAATTGGTCCAGTGTTTCTTACTGTGGCAACAATTTTTGAATCAAGAAATTCAATTTTTTCTATTGTAATTTCTGGAAGTGGTGTGCCAAAATCAAGTAGAGCAGATCCTGGACCAAAGATATAGCCAATCATTCCAGCTAAGATTAGGATTGGAATTATGCCGCTTACAACAAGTTTTGCTTTTGAAGCTTTTTTGATTTCTTCCATTACTTCTCACCATATTCTTTACTTTCTACAGAATCTTTTACAAGAAAGAGGCCAGTCCAGCCCTTTTCTGCAAATTCTGTTTTGTGGGCATGAAAGAGATATTTCCCAGGATAAGCGTAATTGAATTCCATAATACCGCGTTCTCCCTGTGAGAATGTGACCACATCAGTGTATATAGAAGGCAGTCTACTCGTTCCTGTCGGATAATAATCAAAGAGATTTCCATGTAAATGAAGATTGTTAATCTGATCAAACTCTAACATGTTGACTACATAGACTCGAATCAGTTCATTTGCATTAATTTGGATTGGATGGTGCTGGTAGTAAAATGGTATTGTGTTTGCAGCATAGAAATTATTTTCTGTATCAAAGTCTGTATCAAATCCATTTAGGGTCATTACCATCTCATCAGCGGGAGGCCTTCCCTCTTTAGGATCTACTATGTATACACCATACAGGCCACGTGAGATGTGTTCTTCAAGTGGCATAACATGACAGTGGTATGGATGAACTCCTACAGGACCTGCAACAAACTCATAAGTGAATTGTCCTCCGCCTTGTCCTACGGATTCAAAGACTCCATCCATCTCGGATTTGTGTATGCCATGAAAGTGTATTGTGTGCGGCATTTGTCCGTTGTTGATAAATTTTACACGAACTAAATCTCCTTCGGTTGCTCGAATGGTTGGACCTGGAACAGTTCCATTATAAATCCACACGTTGAAAAATACACCCGGTGAAATTTCCATTATTTTGTCATCCTCAGCAATAATGGTGAACTCACGAAGTGTAGTTCCATCTGGTAGCTTTGAAACTCTTCCATAACTAAATTCGCGCATATATTCATCAGGATTAAATTCCAATGGTTTTCCTGCATAACCAACAGGATCAAGTATATCACCTGTTGTTTGTATGAGAGCTCCAGAATGTGTTAGAAAAGTCCTTGGCTGTTCAGCAGCGTTTATATTTACAACAAGAAATGTAAAATAAATAACTGATGCCACACTAACTGCAATTAAAGAGATGAGCATCTTTCCTTTCATTGTTTTCACTAGATTCATTGGTTTTTTAGTGCAAAGAGAATTATTTATAATTTAGCTTAGGCTAACTTTTTTACCTTAGGCTAAATTCTTTAAAGAAAATCAAATCCTAAGCCTTAACTAAGGCTTTATTGCATCCTCGCTGTGAAAAAATCCATATTACTTCTTGTAATGGGCGGATTTCTAGTAGTCATTGGGATTGTACTGTCAGTATACGCAACCCAACTGATGGTTGAGAATCTTACTACTCAAGAAGGCTTCATAGAAGGCGAAATGACTATGGAGGTGTACAAAGAACTTGATCCGGATGAGAGTGAAAATGGCGTATACGTAATTCAGGTTGAAGATTTTCAAGGTACAGATAGTATAACCACATCTGTTTTTGATCCTCTAGGCAACATTGTGACTACAAAGTCTATAAACTCAAATCCTTTTCAAGATGGTTTTAAAATTTCTACATCAGGAACTTATAAACTACTAATAGAAAATCCCGTAGATAGAGAAGTCCATGTTATAGCTGTTATAGGTTATTTGCCACAGGATGAATCCTTAATGGTAAGTGTTTTTGGGTTTATTGTGATATTAGTTGGACTGGTTGGTCTTGTAGTAGGAACATTATATATTATTAAAAGTCGCGGTAAACTAAATGCTAGTTAAGAAATGAGTCCATCTTTGTTAGACCATCTACAACGCCGGAAAAGTTTTCATCACTTTCCATTATTTTATTAAGTTTTTCTTTGTCAACAGTAAAAACTGTTTTATTTCCATTTTTTATTATTTTAACAAAGCCATGCTGTATCACATATGCCAGTTTTTTTCTTATCTGAGCATCTGTAAGCTGCAATTTTTCTGTAAGATAGAAAGATTCTTTGTCTCCATCCTCAAGCTCTGATAATATTATTGAGATATCGGGATCAATAAGAGTTTCAAGCATTTTTTCTTTATCATAGTTTTCTTCCAATGTATTTCACCACATCTGTTTTGAGTTTAGAATTTTCTTTTTGTTTGAGATAAAGTCATTTATCAGGATCTTGTCAATGTTTGCTGGATTGATGTAATATGCTCTTCCTTTTAGCTTCATTTCTAAACCTTCTACATAGCTTAAAAGTTCATCCTCTTCACTAACCATAATTGTATCTACATCTATTCCCTCACGTTTACACTTATCTGCTTCAGAGAATGTTTTTACCTCTATGAATGGATCAACTTGCTTGTATCTATAGCACAGATACACTGTTTGACCACCTACTACATCCAGTTTTATTTCCCTTTCATCGTTTAGCTTCAAAAGTGTAGCTTCATCAGGTTTATAAAAGTGAGAATATGGTTTATCTGTAAGTATTTCTTTTTTTTGAGATTCATTGTCAATAAAACAAGCACTTGGTTGTCCATCAGTTATCATTACAATCCTTTTGTTTTGAGATCTATCACGTTTTAGAATCTTATACGCAAGTCGAAAGGCTGCTTGATAATTTGTATAGTGCAAAAAGTTGTCGTTTGCATCATATGTTTTCAAGTATGGAATATCGCGAGGATCCACCTCTGATGCAAACGAGCCAAAGCCAACTACGTAAATAGAATCATTTGGAAAGAACTTTTTGTTTAACACATACAAGCTCCAAAGTGCTTTTTTTGCAGCTTCAATTCTACTACCTTCTCCTGCACCAACTGAATATTTCATCGTGGAACTTAGATCAATGCAATACACTACAGCAACTTTTACTTCTTCAATTGTTTCAAATTCCTCAAAATCTTCTAATTCCATTGTTATTGGAAATTTAATCTCAGATTCTTTTTTTGTAATTCTTTGAATTGAGTTTAGCACAGTTTGTGGAACATTAAGGAATCTTATATCGTCACCAATCTCAAACTTTTTTGTAGTATCTAGTATAGTACCACCAGTACCAACATGTTTTATTTCATGAAAGCCAACTCCTCCCTCTTTGATAGCTTTCATCACATCGTGAAGAAGTTTTCCACCAATTTCAATGAATCCTTTATTTGTTAACCATTTTTTTTCATCTTTAAGATAACCCAGTTTTTCTAGATGTTTTATGAAAGGCTCACCGCCTGCTTGAATATTTGTCTCCATTCCTTCTGAGTTTTTTTCAAGTTTTTGATGTTCTTCTGATTGCTGAATCACACCCTGCAAGATACGCTCAAGTTCCTGTGTACTGGGAGTCTTTTCTTTTAATGCCTGTCTTGCTATGGTTTGGAGGATCTTTTGTAGCGTATCATTTGATACTTCGTCACTTGGTTTTTTGTTCTTGTTTTCTTGGGTTGAAAAATAAATAAAATTTGTTATACTATGTTGCGACATAACCAGTCTCTTTTTTGTCAAGAACTTTGGGTTCAACCCAGCACAATCCTTCTAGTGCAATTTCTGTGGCCACAGCACGAAGCTCATTCTGTACATTTTCTGATGCAAACAAAGATTCAGATTTTATGTTATATTGTTGAGCTTTCTTCTCAAAGTCGGTTTGCTCACTAGATAGCTGTTCGTATATAGTGTCAACTAGGTTTTGAATAGTCATGAAGTTTTTCAGTTGGTTTTCATATGTTAATTGCGTGCTATTTTTTCCAACTATTTTTTGTGAAACCTGAAAAGTTTTTCCCACAAATTCTTGTTTTATTTTTTCTACAAATGCAGGATCCATTCCTTTTATATATTCAAGTGAGATTTCCTTGAGAGATTTGATAATTAAATCTCGTAGTATTTTTTCTCTGTTCATTACTGTATCATCCATTTCTACAAGCTCAAACTTGGTAGCTTGCCCTATACAAAATATATCACAGGGTCTTGGTACTGCCAAGATTTTATGAGATAAAGCTCGTGTCCTTTCTGCTTCACCTACAAGAAGTTCAAGAGCATGTATACCCATTCTTACACTTACACCCTTGTCTTGATTTATCCCCTGACTTGCTCGTGCGTTTTGAACTATTCTTGCAAGAGTTTTTAGCATAAAAATCGGTATGAATGATTTTGCGATTTTTGCTTCTTGTATTATAATTAGCATTTCTTCATCGAGCGATTTTGGGTAGTGAGTGTGTATATGGCTTTTTAGTCGGTCATAAAGAGGTTCTATTATTTTACCAGAATGGGTATAATCAATTGGATTTGCAGTTGCAAAGAAGGCTGTTTTTGGTTCAAAAATAACTGGATACGAACCCGTGGTGAACCTACCCTCTTGAAGAACGGAAAGTAGTGCTACCTGTTTTCTTGTATCAAGCACAGGTAACTCATCTATACAAAAGAGTCCGTGCTTTGCCTGCATTAATTGACCAGGAGAATACGATTCAATCTGGTATGTCTCAACTCCCTTTTTTGTAATTTTTATCGCATCTATCTGACCAACTAAGTCTTTGACTGAGATATCAGGTGTTGCAAGTACATACTTGTATCTTTGTTGTCCCTCAACCCATTCTATTTGTGTATCAAGCTTATTGTCACGTATTTTGTCCGTGCTGTTTGAATCTACATAAAATTTTGGAACAGACATCGGATTATCTTTGTCTTCTAAAAGAGAGACCAATTCATCTTGAGGCAGATCCATTGGAGAGTCATTCGTTATGCTTCCTTTTATTACTGGGATTGGTGATAATAGATTCTTAGATATTGTTTGAATAATCTTAGTCTTTGCTTGACCTATCTGCCCCACTAACATTACATCATGACAAGCCAAGATTGCTCTATCTAGTGCTGGAGCAACATCTTCTTCAAATCCAATAATTTCAGGATATCGTATGTCATTTGTTTCCATCTTTGAGATCAGGTTTTGTCTTAGCTGTTCTTTTGCACCAACAATTTTGTAGTTTATTTCTAAAAGATCGCCAAGTGTCTTGATTTGTTTATAGTCTTCTGGAAGACCAGCCATTATTTCAGTGTATTTTGGAGTAGAAGAATAGCTACGTTTTACGAGCTCTTCAATTTCATGTACCAATTTGATAAATTATGCTAGAACGCGATTTAAAGTATTGTCTGTTTTAGCATGGTTTTTATCGGGGCTAGATGAAATTTTTGCTCACTTGACTTCGCAAGAATATAGACACATTGTTAGGATTGCTGGAAAAGACGTTCCAGGAGCAAA
>Ga0185320_10890834_pt1 | contig 17488 bp, 18 predicted proteins | sample OV2TP2_FD_128023 | JGI IMG/M metagenome (GOLD analysis project Ga0185320, IMG submission 128023) | Hot spring microbial communities from Beatty, Nevada to study Microbial Dark Matter (Phase II) - OV2 TP2 (SPADES assembly) (version 2) | ecosystem: Environmental > Aquatic > Thermal springs > Hot...
GACATTTTTAGGGGACACCCCTAAAACCCTGCCAGGACCCCGGCAAGTCGGGACCCTGTACTCTCTTCCAAAAAGAAGATTTCAAAGAATCCGAAGCTATTCTAGCACACTGATCTTCCCCACAAGAGGAGAGGATAAATTCCTTCCCCATTGACGGGGGAAGGTCAGGATGGGGGTGACTCACCTTACTGCTGCGCGGTGGGCCTCCGCCTTCGTACCACGACCAGCAGTATGACCTCACCCCCTATCCCCCTCTCCTAGGACTAGGAGAGGGGGTAATGAGAGATTCAGGGGGACACCCCCTGAAACCCCCGACAAGGGGGCCTTGCCCCCTTGTAAATCCCCCTTTTCTCCCCTCACCCAGGAGAGAGAGACAGGTGGCATTTTCATACCAATAACAGGAGAAAACGTGATCGCTCGTGCAAAGCCGGGTCGGGGTGCAATGGGGTGTGTGCTATAATGGCTGCACCGCTTGAGGCGGTTAGACACTCTGGTTATCCGGCTTATTTGTGCTCGCCTGCATTAACCCATTCCATAAACCGCAGACTTGCACAAAACTATTGTGCACAGCATCAGATGCCTATAAGTCATTCGGAAATACTCTCCTGGGGAGTCCATCCCGATCTTATCGGGATGGCGGGGGCACGGGGGTGTCCCCCGAAATATTCTCTCCCCCCTCTCCGTGCCCCATGGAGAGGGGGATACAGGGGGTGAGGGTTTTCCGAACGGCTTCTAGAGAGAGGATCGATTATGGAGATATCAAAGGACGAGATAACACGGGCATTCAAAGGCCATCGGGCCGATTTCATAGAGATGCGCCTGGAAGAGAGCGAAAGCACCCGCATCGTATACCGTGGCAAAGAGCTGGAGGAGATAGGGAGGTCTACGGGTGGCGGCGGATGCGTTCGGGCCCTGGTGAAGGGCGGCTGGGGGTTTGTCTCTTTTACTACACCTGAGAATCTGCGAGACAAGGTTAAGCTGGCCGTCCAGCAGGCTAGACTGGTGGGCAAAGAGGCCTCTCTCCTGGCCCCGGTGGAGCCTGTAGTCGATACGGAGCCTCCTGTGGTCAAGAAGGACCCTCGGGCAGTCCCGTTGGCTGACAAGAAGCAACTTCTCGACGAATATAACGAGGTCATGTGGGGTACGCCGGGGATCCAGACATCCACGATAGCCTATTCCGATGGGCTGAGGAAAATCACCTATGCCAGCAGCATAGGCAGCTACATCGAACAGACAAAGGTGGACCTCTCCCTAAGGGTAAACGCTGTAGCTAAAAATGACGGTGAAGTACAGCAGTCGGGAGTTAGTATTGGCAGCCGCGGAGACTTTGGCGTCGTTGAGGGGCTGCACGACAAAGTAAAAGAGATAGCGGAAAAAGCGGTACTGCTCCTTTCGGCGCCTCGAGCCAAAGGCGGTGAGTTCACCGTGATACTGGACCCCATCCTGGCTGGTGTCTTTACTCACGAGGCCTTTGGGCATCTTTCAGAGTCGGACTTCCTTTATGAAAATCCGCGCATGAAAGAGATCATGGTCCTGGGACGCCGTTTTGGTGGCAAACACCTCAATATTGTGGACGGGGCTGCCGTCCCGGGCTTCAGAGCCAGCTACAAGTACGATGACGAGGGCGTGCCCTCTACCAGGTCCGACCTCATCAAAGAGGGGGTCCTGGTGGGGCGGCTGCACTCCAGGGAGACTGCGGGCAAGATGGGAGAGAAGCCTACGGGCAACGCTCGGGCCCTGGACTATCGGTTCGAGCCTATTGTGCGCATGACCAACACGTTCATTGAGCCCGGGACTATGACCTTCAAGGACCTTATAGCCGATGTCAAGGAGGGCATCTACGCCAGGAACTGGTACGGTGGAATGACCAGCATGGAGATGTTCACCTTCTCTGCTGGGGAGGCCTATGCCATAAGAAACGGCAGGGTCCAGGAACTATTGAGGCCTGTAGTGCTATCGGGCAACCTGTTTACCACCCTTGAGAACATAGATGCCATTGCCAACGACCTTGAGATGAATCAGGGTGGAGGCTGTGGGAAGGGGGGCCAGATCCCGCTTCCTGTATCCAACGGAAGCCCTCATATACGTATCCGCAAATGCCTGGTGGGAGGAAGATGATGGAAGAGCTGCTGGAAAAGGCGAAGAAGATCGCAGAGGGAGCGGAGGTCTTCTGGACGACTCGGCGTGAGACCCCCGCCCATTTCGAAGCCAACCGACTCAAAATGCTCCAGACTCGAGAGAGCACATGGGTGGCTCTCAGAATAATCCGCAACGGAAGGATTGGCAGCTCCTCCACCACCAGATTGGACCGCCTGGACAGCCTGGTGGAGCAGGCGGTGGAGATGTCGGAGTTCGGCGTTCCCGCCACCTTCGAGCTGCCCAAACATGGCTCATTCCCCAAGGTAGAGGTTTACGACCCGCAGACAGAGAAGATAACCATCCGGGAGATGGTGCACCTGGGCCAGAGCATGATAGACCAGGTCCGTGCCAAGTATCCTGAGGTCCTTTGTGAGGGCGGCGTTACCAGGTCTATCAGCCAGGTCAACATCCTTAATAGCAAAGGCGTCAGCGCAAGCTATAAGAAAAGCGGCTTTGCTCTGGACTTGGATGGCACCCTAATCCGAGGCACAGATATGCTCTTTGTAGGCGACTACGATGTCTCCTGCAGTCCCATAAGGGATACCAAACCTGTCGTCGACCAGGTCATGCAGGAGCTGGAGTGGGCTAAGGAGACAGTCTCCGCACCGCCTGAAAGCTCTCCGGTAGTCCTCACCTCTAGGGCTGTTGCCGGCGCGTTAGTATTTCCCCTTACCCTCGCCCTCAATGGCGAGTCCCTGGTCCAGGGGTCCTCACCCCTGATCGGAAAGCTGGGTCAGAAGGTTTTTGACGAAAAGCTAAGCCTCTGGGACGACCCTACCATCTCCTTCAGGCCTAGCAGCCGAGCTTATGACGACGAAGGCATCCCCAGCCAAAAGACCCCTCTCATTGAAAAAGGGGTGATTGCCAATTTCTTCTTCGATTTGCAAACCGCTGGACAGGCCAAGGCACGCAGCACTGGCAGTGCGTCTCGGTTCGGCTCACCTAACCCATCTCCTGCCACGACACTCGAGGTGATTGGCGAAGGGGATACCCCTAACGACTCCATCATTGCTAATGTGGAAGATGGCTTGCTGGTATTTGGGCTACTAGGCGCCGGACAGGGCAACATTATGGGTGGGGATTTCGGGGGGAACGTCCTTCTGGGCTACCGCATAAAGCAGGGACAGGTGATCGGCAGAGTCAAAGATACCATGATAGCAGGCAACATATATGAATGCCTCAAGTCCTCTTTAGTACTGGGAAACAAGGCCGAATGGGTAGGGGGTGGACTGCTGACGCCTCCTGTCTGCCTACAAGGCATCACCATATCCTCTAGGGGGCCTGCCAGATAGCCATGTCCTTGGATACTTACCTGAAGGAGTTGGCCGATGAGTCGGAACCTTTAAGGGAAGCGAGGCTAACCTCCCTATCCAGACTCACCAAAGCCGAGAGAGACCTCTTAGCGGAGATGTGGCCTTCATTTCACCCGGCTCGACGTCAGCATATCCTCAGCAACCTGACAAGCCTGGCCGAGGAGAACATCGAGCTGGATTTTACCCTGATCTTCCAACTGGGCCTCAACGATACTAGCCCAGAGGTAAGGGCGCTGGCTATTCAGGGTCTCTGGGAATGTGAGGATAGGTGGCTGATCTCTTCCCTAATCCAACTCCTACGAAATGACCCCGCTGAGAAAGTGCGGGCGGCGGCAGCCATAGGTCTGGGTCGGTTCGCCTTGCTGGCGGAGCTGGGCAAGCTGCTGGATAAAGACAGCGCTGCGCTTATGAACGTCCTCCTGGAGACGATCCAGGATGGCCGCGAGACCACGGAGGTAAGGCGGCGGGCCGTGGAAGCCCTTGCACCCCTTAACCTGGCTCAAACGAAAGAGATCATCTCTAAAGCTTATGAGAGCGCCGACATTAAGATGAGGGCCAGCGCCCTTTATGCCATGGGACGCAACTGCGATCCTCAGTGGCTTCCCTTGTTGCACCAGGCCCTGGAAAGCCGGGAGCCGGAGCTAAGGTATGAGGCAACCATCGCCTGCGAGGAGCTGGGGGACGAGGCATCTGTTCCTTACCTGGCCCCCCTGACCGAGGACCCAGAGCCAGATGTGCAGCTTTGTGCCGTCCACGCCCTGGGGTCCATAGGAGGTGCCTTGGCCAGGAAAGCGCTCATGAGATGTATTGAAAGCAGCGACGACAAGGTCCGGGAGGCGGCTACAGAAGCCCTGAGTAATATGGAGGCGGAGGAGAATCCCTCAGGATTTACCCTTAGAAACTGAGCCGCTCTCCCTGAAGGCCAAGGCCCCTGCCCCCAGAAGTCCCGCATTGTCCCCAAGACTGCCCTGAACAATACGCAGTCCCTGCCGGTGGGCTTCCATAGCGCGGCTTGAGACGTACTCATCAACGGTCTTTTGCCAGAGGGGCCAGCCTCTGGACACCCCACCACCAACCGCAATCATGCTAGGATTGAAAAGATGGACAAGGCTAACTATCCCTTGTGCCAGGCTGGTGGCAGCCTTTTCGATTATCCTCAGCGCCAGGCGGTCTCCTTGGTAGGCAGCCTCGGCGACTTCCACGGCAGTCACTCGGTCCAGGTCTCCTTCAACCATTGTCCTGATAAGGCTTCTCTTCCCTCGCTGTAGCTCCTGGCGAGCTGCCTGGGCTATCGCTGGTCCAGAAGCCATGGCTTCAAGGCATCCCACATTCCCGCAGTTACAGAGGGGGCCTCTAGGCTCGATGGTCATATGTCCTATCTCGGCGGCGTATCCGTGAGCACCGGTGATGAGCTTCCCTCCAGATATGATCCCGCCGCCGATGCCCGTGCTAATGGTGATGTATATAAAGTCGTTCACCCCTCTAGCGACTCCAAAGAGGTGCTCGCCCAGGGCTGCCAGGTTGGCATCGTTGCCTACCCACACTGGCAGCCCCAATCTATCGTCCCAATAGCGCCGCAAGGATATTCCATCCCATCCCGGAAGGTTGGGGGGATTATGAATCACTCCGGAGTCCGGCTCCACGGGTCCTGGTGCCGCTATGCCCAGGCCCACTACCTCGGCCTCTCTAGCTCGCGTCCTCATATCAAGAAGCCGTTTCGTGATCTCCTGCGTGGCAGCCTCCGGGCCGCGATCAACGCGTATGGGCTGGGAATGGCGATGCAGCACTCTGCCCCTGTGATCTATTAGCCCTACCCTAAAGTTGGTTCCGCCTATGTCCAGAGCCAGGGCTACTCGTTTTACCTGTTTCATATTCCGCGCTCCTGTACGTTTTCATCCATGTGGCAGGTCTGCTGACAGCCTAGCACCTGCTGACATTGACTTGAGGTCAATGCCTATCTAAAATTAACTATAGCAAATCCTAGAGCAGCTATCTAAGTCATTCATGATGCGAGCCCAAAATCTGGTCTCGGCAGGAGGAGTCGTCTGCCGATTTCAGGGCGATCAGGTGGAAGTCCTCCTGTGCGGAAGATTTCAGCCTCTCCTTTGGGCATTGCCCAAGGGAGGTCCTAATCCATCCGAGACCCTAGAGGAGGCGGCCTTAAGGGAGGTGGAGGAGGAGACGGGACTCAAGGCAAGCATTGTGACGGAGCTGGGTAAGATCACCTACTGGTTCGTCAGCGACGGGACTCGATACCACAAGATCGTACATTTTTACCTTATGAGGCCGGAGGGCGGCTCCCTGGAAAGCCATGACCCGGAGTTCGACATGGTGCGATGGTATCCCAGCCAGGAGGCGTGTAACGCCATGACCTATCCTAACGAAAAGGCGATGGTCCTAAAGGCTTTAGAGATCATCAAAAGCTCTGAGGCATCTCAACATGACATACATCAGGGGCAATAGGGTCATCCTGCGCAACAAGACCCTGGCGGATGCCCATGAGGACTATGTATGGCGCTCAGACCCTGAGCTTTCGCGCCTGGATGATGCCGAGCCGCTGAAGATGCCCTTATCTCAGTTCCTCTCTTACTATGAGGAGGACCTGAACTACCCTTCCACCGCCAGGAATCGTTTCGCCATCGAAGACCTCCATGGGAAACACATCGGCAATTGCATGTACTATGACATCGATCTCTGGCGAGGCGAAACCGAGCTGGGCATCATGATCGGCGACAGGGAGTACTGGGACAAAGGATACGGCACCGAGGCTGTTAGCCTTCTGATGACCCACATCTTTTCCGATGCTCGCATGCGCCGAATTTACCTTCACACCCTGGACTGGAATATCCGTGCACAGAGGAGCTTCCAGAAATGTGGGTTTGTTCCCGTGAAAAAAATACAGCGACACGGCAATACCCTTGTGCTGATGGAGATCTCCCGAGAGTCGTGGCGCGAGCGGAATAGGGACGGCCTAAAGCCATCTTCTGGTCTGGATGCCTCAGAGGGCGAGCTTTGGAAGAAGACCTCATAGGCATGCGGGAGATGGGCGATATCTTTGATGTCACTGACTCCCTGGGGATTCACCGGGAGCAGATAACGGTCCCCTTAACAAAGATAGACCCGGGCGGTGTCAGAAAGCTGCCCACAGGCGAGCTAGAGATCGTGGTCCCAAGGACTGCGCCCTTGGAGCAGTGGCTGGAAAAGCTAAGGGCAGAGCTCCACAGGCTCGGCTTCCGGCCCGTGGACGGAGAGTAGCTATCAATACAAACCTTAGGGGGCCTAGCTGGGCCTCCTTTTGGCCCCGAAGCTTGCCCTGAGCCAGTTTACCCTGAGCTCTTGTGAGTTTATGTCATTGCGAGCCCCGATACAATCGGGGCGTGGCCCCGATCTTATCGGGGGGGGGTGTGGGGTGCCTCGGCCATCCCCGCATTTCTTCACAATCTCTGAGCGAAGGGAAGGAGATCAGCGGGATAAAGGCACAGCTTGAGGATAAAAGAAGCGTTCCCCCTCACCTTAATCCTCTCCCTCCAGGGGCGAGGATATTTCGATCCGCAAGGAGATGCTTGCCATTTTCGTCGGAATGACGGAAAAAGAGGACTTTCGTGCAAAGTGGGGTGTCGCCTAATGGGCGGAGGACAGATACCCAATGATCTTGTAGATGAGCCGAGCGGCGGTGTAGGCGCAGGCGGCTGGCCCCTCGGGGGGACATAGCTCCACTACATCGAACCCGGCTACATCTGTGTTCTGACACACCAGCTTGAGAATCCCCAAGAGCTCCTGCCAGCCCATGCCGCCAGGCTCGGGATTGCCCACGGCAGACATGATGGAGGGGTCCAGCACATCCAGGTCTATGGTGATGTAAACCTTGTCTCCCATCTCGCGCAGGGCTGCAACCACCGCCTGAGCGTCAATGGAGCTGGCGCCGCGATAGAAAAATGGCTTGATTCCGCGGCTTTTCAGGTAGTCCTTCTCCTCCAGGCTGAGGCTGCGAACGCCCATAGGCATGATAGGGCAAATCTCTGACGCCCGGCGCATCACGCAGGCATGGCTAAACCTCGTTCCCTCATAGCTATCCCTGAGATCGGCATGGGCATCCAGTTGAAGCACCGCAAGGCCGGGGAACCTCTCCTTATAGGCTCGCACAGCTCCTAATGCGATGGTGTGCTCGCCTCCCAGAGTGATGACGCGCTTGCCGCTATCGATGAGGCCGCCGCATACTGCCTCCAGCCTCTCCACCATAGAGGCGGGGTCAAGATGGTTCAGCTCCAGCTCCGGGAGGGTATGTATCCCTACCCGATAGGGCTCCATGTCCAGCTCCTCGTCGTAGTCCTCCATCTGGCGCGACGCCTCGATGATGGCATGGGGGCCTAATCGCGTCCCTTTTCGGTAGCTAGTGGTGGCCTCGTATGGCACGGGCAGAACGACAAAACGGGCGTAATCCAGGGTGGCCTCTTTGCCGCTGATGCCCAGGAAGTTCCAGGGCAGAGGCCCATTCCCTGCCCTATCAGGATCAACCGATGAGGTGTTCAATACCGTCTCTCAATCTCTCACTGAGAGCTTGTGAGTTAATGTCATTGCGAGCGGCGCTTCGCCGCGTGGCAATCTGGGGTGTGGGGTGCCTCGGCCCTATCCCCGCATATCTTCACAAGCTTTCTGTATAATTGACGCCATGCGACAAGCTCTCTTTTGGCCCTCTATTTTATCTCTAATAGCCCTGGCACTGGTGGCCTGCGCGCAGCCTTCAACGATTCCCACACCATCACTGGCTACGCCAATCGCTGTTGCCACCTTAGCACCACCTACTCCCACAGGAGCGGCAGCGCCCACATCCACACCCACCTTAACACTAACACCCATAGCTACTGCCGGACCATCTCCAACTTCCATGCCTACCGGCACTGCAACTCAGACGCCAGTGGCCCGACCTACACCGACAGCCTTAGGTACGCCCACTGCGATCCTTACACCTACATTTATCTCGCTGCCTGTGACCACACCCACGCCAAGCCCTACCAGAACCCCACTTCCCACTGCCACATCAACCCTGATACCTACTCCGACGTCCACTCCTGTTCTGACTCCAACCCCCACTCCACCTCCAGTGGCACCTTCCGTTCAGGAGCTGGCCGAGATAGAGAACTATGCGGCCAGCCGGTTCTACCCGGACAGGTTTGTGGTAGTTAAAGGCATCCCCTTCCGCCTGTATATCACAAGGCTTCACATGGAACATGTGAACAGGTTCACCATCGAGCCCTTTGTTAGAAGCACGGCCTTTTTCCGTCCCGGCACTTTGGGCTTTATCGAGTTTACGCCCGAACTGGCGGGAGAGTTCCGCATGAGGAACGACGGACACGGCTATGAAGCGGCCTTTTCAGTTGTGGACTCAGCCGGAGAAGCCAGAGTGCGCTCTATAAGAGGGGGTGTTCAGGAGCTCTCCTTAATTCATGACTTTTCCAATCTACAGGTCGTGCCCAAACGCCTGGTGGTTCAGCAGGGAGTTCCAGTCAGGATATACAATACCGCCTTAGGGGGGCAGGATAAGGTTACCATTGCCCCCTTCTACCTGCCCACAGCGGTGAATGTGGAACAAGGGAAGATAACGGTCTTTGAATTTACCCCCACTCTCACCGGAAATTTTCCTATCACCTACGAAAGAGCCGCGCTTTCGGGGACCCTCGTCGTGGAGCCGAGGCCATAGTTTGGTAAGGATACCCAAGCTGGCTGGCATATCTGTAGGTGCTGCCCTCTTCTCAGCAATAACCGTTATTTACGGGTGTAACATTGCCCCTACTGGGGAGCAAACGCCAGCCAACAGTCCAGCTTCCATGCCCAGCCCTGCTCTTTCCCCAACTGCTACTCATGGCGGCCATCCGCCTGCTGCGCACGAGCCTTCACCCCAAGCCGCCGGCAGCGCCGCTCTTGTATTGGTTCGAAGGCTGGACGGAATCAACCAGCATGAAGGGGGGCCTGGAGTCGTGGGTGAGCGCTTTGGCATCTTCGCCATCTCCGACGACATGGATAGGGACGGCGTCGCCGACCTCATCATTGGCGCTCCCAGGGCAGATGTAGGTGGCAGGCCAGGAAGTAACGAAGGGATGGTCAATGTTCTTTCAGGGGCTGCCTTACTCAAAGGTGCTCAGCTTAAGGATGCGATCCTCTACCAGCTCAAAGGCGAGCCAACTGTTGATGGGACGGGGGAGTTTGGATTTCGCCAGTCCATTGCTACGGCAGATTTTAACAGGGATGGCTATCCCGATCTGGTTGTCGGGGCATGGCTGGCCGATCCCCTGGTCGCTGGGGTCGCACAACGGGATGCCGGCACCGTGTTTGTTTTCAATGGGGCCGCCCTCCTTAGAGGCGCTTCGCAGGATAGCGCCCTGCTGTATCGACTGGATGGCGAGCCGGGCTCCAGGCTGGGCAGGCCAGCGTATACAGTCGGTGACATAAATAGAGACGGAACTCCTGACATTTTCGTAGGCGCTCACCGCGCCAGTCCCAAGGGCATCAAAAACGCCGGCAGCGGATACCTGATCTCAGGGGCCGATTTCTCTATTCTTCATCGATTTGACGGCCTGGCCCCCAACGACTTCCTGGGCAGGTCAGTCATGGCGATAGGGGACTTAAACCGAGATGGTTACCCTGATCTGGCGGTAGGCGCTAGCCAGGGGGATGGCGGCCAGGCAGGTGGGATTCCGCCAGGGCCTGGCTACGTCAATGTCTACTCTGGCCGAGACTACTCTCTTATGCATAGGCTGGCTCCGCCTTCTGACGAGCCTGCAGGCTCCTTCGGCCAGACCAGCATATATGTCTCCAAGCCTGAAGAGGGAGTCGATTTCGACGGGGACGGCGTCCCCGATGTGGTTGTGGGCTCGCCTGAGGCGCGCGCGGGCCTCAGGGGGCCAACAGGAAAAGAGGACTTCCCCAGGACCGGGAGCGTTTACGTGTATTCTGGCGCTGATTTTTCCCTCATACGCCGGTTTAATGGCGAGCGAGGCTCCTCTTTGGCCGTCATCGGCACACCTTCCCATGAGAGCCCTCAGAGCAGCAGCCCTTCCGGCAACGTTGGCGATGTCTTTGGTGATGCCGTGGCTATAGTCCCAGACATGGATGGTGATGGAGTGCCCGAGATAGTCGTCGGCGCTCCCAGGGGCGATGGCATGGGTGCAGATAATTCATATCCCGTCGAGCTTACTGATTCGGGCTATGCGAAGATATACTCCGGCAGACAGGGGGCCCTTCTCCTTCGCATTGACGGGGCCGGTACTGGCACCAACATGGGCCACCATGTCTTAAGCGTGGGAGACTTGGACAAAGACGGCAGTCCCGATCTTTTGATAGGTTCTGACCTGACGGACTACGGCGGCATCGACGCCGGCTCTCTGTATTGGTACTCCATCCGATATACTAAGGTTGTAGAGTGACGAGAACAATGGAATACCCGGCTTTGCACGAGAAATCACGCTTCGCTCGCAATGACGAGGGCAGTTTTCGTGCAAAGCGGGAAGGCCCTATTCGACAATGCCCTATCAGGGTGATGAAAAACTCTTTCGACCATCCCCCTACCCCCTTCCTGGCCAGGAAGGGGGTAGAAATTATATCTGGGGGACACCCCCAGACCCCTGTCAAAGGGGCTTCGCCCCTCTGCACTCCCCCTTTTCAGCAGCCTGCTATGGGGCAATGCGAGAAATAGCAGATGATGGCATTCTTCCTGATTGCTCTGGGCTATCTAGTAGGCTCTATTCCTTTCGCCTACGTGATCGTTCGGCGAGCTAAGGGGATCGATCTAAGACGGTACGGGAGCGGCAACGTTGGAGCCTCCAACGTAATGCAGTTCCTGGGGCTCAGGGGATTTATGCTTATAGCCCTGTTGGACATAGCCAAGGGGGCCTCAGTGGTTCTCGTCGCCCAGGCTCTGAATCGGCCAGAGTTGGAGAAGGCTCTTACAGGTCTGGCCACGATTGCAGGCCACAACTGGCCAATTTATCTAAGATTCCACGGTGGCAGAGGGGTCGCCGCCATCGCAGGGGTCATCAGTGTGCTGGTGCCACAGGCCTCTTTGATTGTGGTCCCATTGACCCTGGCGCTTTTGGGACTCTCCAGAGATGGGGCTATATCTACTGGGGTAGGCCTGCTTCTGCTGCCACTGGTAGCGCTGGCACTCTACGGGCCAGGAGTCCTGTTTCTAGGATGCTTGGGCCTGAGCCTTATGGCCTTCGCCAAGAGGCTGCAGGGCAGCCCAGGGCCAGCGGCCGGGATGGAAACCCCACGACCAAGGAGGCTATTTTATCGGCTGCTGTATGATAGGGATGTTAGGGATCGGGACGCATGGGTAACCCGACGTCCCGATGACCAGGCCAGCTCAAAAGGGCCGGCGGAGGAGTAGCTATGGTGTCAGCACTGCGGTGTGCAACTCACCCAGATGTAGAGACTGGTTTAAGGTGCGGTAAGTGCGATAAACTCATCTGCCCTAGATGTCTTGTACACACTCCGGTAGGAGCAAGATGCAAGGATTGCGCCCGCCTGAGGAAGCTCCCCACCTACGACGTTTCGCTGGTCCAGTATGTCAAAGCTACCCTGGTAGGAGCAGGGCTGGCGCTGGGCTTTGGGGTCCTGTGGCTTATCGTAGGTTTTTTCATACCCTATGGCGCTTTTGTCATCCCATTGATTGTAGGATTCGCAATAGGGGAGCTTATCAGTCTGTCTGTGAACAGGAAGCGCGGCACAGGTCTCCAGGCGGTGGCCGGGGCCAGCGTTTTCCTGAGCTATTTCGTAAGCAAGGGCGGCTCTCTATTGGGGATGCTGGGAATATTTGGATTGCTGGGGCTTGCCATCGGCATCTTCATAGCAGCTAGCCGCTTGCGGTAGTCCTGAGTTGTGAATCCATTCAATAAAACGGGGAGGGATTGTAGAGCCCCCGTTCATGGTTCGACACGCTCACCACGAACGGGGGAAACCCTATTCCGTTCGCCCTGAGCTCTGACAGGAGTCGCGAGTCCTACTCGGATTTGCCAAAGGGGAGAAGGTGAGCGGGCTAAAGGCACAGCTTGAGGATAAACGGAGCCTTCCCCCCTCACCTTAATCCCCTCCCTCTAGGGGCGAGGGGATTTTTGTTTCTCTCCCCCTCGACGGGGGAGAGAGAGTGGGGGTGAAGACTACTTGGCATCAACGATTTTAGGACAGCTCGTAGCACGGCGCATTACAAAAACACAGAGGGGGCTCGTAAGCCGAACCCCCTCTGTTGTTTTGTATACGGGTGGTAACTTGCCAGGCGGAGGATACTGGGACAAACCTAGACCAGGGTCTGCACCTCTTTTACATCCCCAACACCGATTTTTATCCCCATCCCCTCATGGGTCTTGCACACCGCATCGGCATTGGGGGCCTCTGTCAAACACCAAGTCTCGTCCTTGGCAAAGAAGCTGTTAAGGCCCTTCACGCCTAACGCGTTTTTGCTACCCGCCTTGATGCCTTCCACCATCTGCTTCGCCACCTCGGGAGGCAATGTGACTGTTCCCTTGTGATGATCCATGTATTTTGGCATAACTCCTCCTTTCGTTTTGTGAACCGAAATGTTAGGTGTCCGCCTTGGCTTGTTACCACATCTCCGCGGAGTCGTCTCCCTGGAGAGCGTCTCGTGGGGAACGGGGGACATTATAATCCCAACCAGGGAAATGCGCAATATCTTCTGTAGTTATCTAATGAGTCTTCGGTATCTGTAATGGAGCCATGCGAACGGCCCGCAATGCTAAGAACAAAGGGAACTCTGCGCGGGCACGGTTTTCGGCTCGCGCTTTTGGGCCTGAGAGACTTCTCTTGGGCGAGGCCCACTCCTCCAGGGCGTTGACCCACAGGCCCGCTGTTGCTAGACCATTTACATAGGCCTGGAGGGGGCGGTGATACGTTCTTGTGGTAGTTTGCCCCGGCTCCCTAAACGGTTTCATGTCAATGGGGATGCTCAGTGGGCTCAAGTACCTGTCCATCTGGCGTGATACCAGCTTTCGCTCTTCGTCCCATCGCCAGCTGCTCTGTCGCGGGATGCGGAAGGCGGGGTGGGTTATGACCATCACCAAGCGCCCTAAGGGCCGCAGGAGTCGAGCACATTCGACAAAAACCGGCTCGATAGGCTCAATATTCTGGGCCGCCAGTATGGAGACGATGGCGTCGAAGGAGGCTTCGTAGAAAAAGTCCAAATGGCGGGCATCTCCCACCAGATATCTAATATCCCCAGGTGAGCGCTTTCGGGCCATCTCGATCAGCCGCTGGGAGAGGTCAACGCCCGTAACCTGTGCGCCTGCTCTACAAAGGGCCCTGCTGATTACGCCCTGGCCGCAGGCCATGTCCAGGACTTTATTGTGCTTGTCCATCTCCAGGAGCCGAAGGACGCCAGGAGTGATGACCTCCTGATAGAGCCGAGGGCCTTCGTCTCCCACCAGGGAATCGTACCAATCAGCGACGTCCTCCCAGGATTGATTTGTCTCCACGCTGCCCTTCCCAGGTCGGGATTCGGCCGCTTTTGTCCGCTTCGTCTGGGTTCCTTTCACGAGGGTATTGTACCATTCTCCTTGTCACCCTGAGGAGCTGAGCGACGAAGGGTCTGGGGAGGGGTCCCCACCCCAGATTCTTCGCCCTTCAGCGGAAGGGCTCAGAATGACATTCCCATACCAATGACATAAACTCACAAGCTCTCAGGGTCACACGATGATCAGGCACTTTTTGTGCAAAGCCCAGCGTAAACTCTTTGTGATAGACTTGGCGTTGAGTACTGGGGATGGAGCTTTACAAAGGGCTGTTGCGCCCTCTCATGTTCAGGCTAAGGGCGGACGATGCCCAGGGCCTGGCGGAGTGGGCTTTCAGGAGGCGCTTCCTATGGTCCCTACTTTCGGCTCCGCTCCGGTTCCAGGACCTGCGGCTCCAGCTATCGATGGCGGGGATCGCTCTCAGAAATCCTGTGGGATTGGCGGCAGGGTATGATAAGGATTGCCGTTTTCTGGACTCGATGCTCTCTCTGGGATTCGGCTACGTAGTGGGTGGCACGGTTACCTGGGAACCACGGCCGGGCAACCCTAAGCCGAGAGTGGCGAGACATCCGGCTCAGCTTTCATTGGTCAATGCCATGGGGTTCCCCAGCCTGGGAGCCAGGAGGATCGCCAGGGAACTGGCCAGATACGAGAACAGACAGGATGCGGTGCTGGTGAGCATCGCCGGCCTGACCATCGAGGAGTTCGTTAGCTGTCATCGGCTGCTGGAGCCGCTGGTAGATGGGATCGAGCTGAACATAAGCTCTCCCAACACTCAAGGGCTAAGGGTCTTTCAAGAACCAGCCAGCTTCCGCCAGCTCGTGGAGCGGCTGAACCAGGGCCGCCAGAAGCCTTTGTTCGTTAAGCTTCCACCATACTATAACGATGAAGATAGGAACAAGGTGCTGGAACTCACTCGGCTCTGCCTAAAGCTCGGTGTGGAAGGGGTGACGGCGATAAACACCAAGCGGGTGGCACAGCCTGAGCTAAGGGTGGGGGCAGGAGGCCTCAGCGGCAAGCTGCTCTTTGATGATATGCTCAGGACCGTCAAGGAGGTGTACCGAGAGACGGGGGGCAAGCTGATCATCAATGCCTGCGGAGGCATCTTTACGGCTCAAGATGCACTGATGGCCCTGCAGGCGGGGGCAAGATCCGTACAGGTCCTCACCGCCTTGGTCTATGAGGGGCCGGCAGTCGCAAAGAACATCAATAAAGGGTTGGTAAGGCTCCTGGAGGAGAACAGGCTACTATCTGTTGCTGGGCTTATGCCATCCTCGTCTTAGCTCTGTTTCAAAGTGATATCATATCCTGCTAGTGTGGTGAATCGTTAGTTTCTTATAAAAAGAGGATACCCTGTTCATGGGACAGCCGATGCTCTATGGAGTCGGATACCTCACCCCCTGTCCCCCTCTCCTGCGGGAGAGGGGGAAGAGAGAAGCTGGGGGACACCCCCAGGCCCCCAGCAGGTGCTCTGCCCCTGCACCCCGCGCAGGACACTAGACCTTGAAGCGAGGAACAGCTATGAATATGACCACAAAACTGCTACTAATAGCATGTCTCCCCATCCTGCTTTCGCTGGGTTGTGTGAACCCCTCCCTTCCTCCGGCCCCGGCCACTCCAACGGTAGCCAGTCTTGCGCTGGAACCAACGCCCACGCCTCTGACGTCGACCATGGCCGTTGTCCCAAATCGATCAGGCGTCGACCTCCTTTCTGTGCCTGAGCTGGTGAAGCGGTTGCGTCCCGCTGTGGTCCACATTCAAACGGAGGCTCTGCGTCTGGATATGTTCAGTCGGCCCATCCCTGAGGTTGGTGTGGGGACTGGGATAGTATTAGATAGAGATGGCAATATTGCCACCAATGAGCATGTGGTCCAGGGGGCAAGAAGGATACTCGTTACCATGGCCGATGGACGTAGCTTCCAGGCCACCCTTGTAGGCGGTGATCGATTGACGGACCTGGCTGTCGTAAGAATTCAGGCGGATGGTCTTCAGGCCGCTACATTAGGGGCATCAGATAGGCTGGAGGTTGGAGAAGAGGTGGTGGCCATAGGACATGCCCTCAACCTCCCTGGCGGACCCACGGTGACCAAGGGTGTAGTTAGCGCTGTGGGGAGAATAATCCAGGAAGCCGGATTCCCTATCACCGAGGGGCTTATTCAGACCGACACGGCCATCAATCCGGGCAACAGCGGGGGCCCGTTGGTCAATCTTAAAGGTGAGGTTATAGGCATCAACACTGCGCGCCTATCTGCGGAGGGCATCGGCTTTTCCATCGCCATAGACTCCGCCAAACCCATTGTGGCGGAGCTGATCCAAAAGGGGAGGGTAGAGCGTGGCTTCCTGGGGATTGGCCAGGTGGATATCACCCCCGCCCTTGCACAAAACTTCAGTCTCCCCACGGATAAAGGCATAGGCATAAACTCGGTTTCGCCCGATGGCCCGGCGGCCAGGGCCGGACTTCGGTCAGGAGACATAATCATTTCTATAGGAAGCATGTCCATTAACAACTCCTTTGACCTCATCAAGGCTCTCACCACATTTCGCCCCGGCCAGAGTGTAAAGGTGGATTTCTTCAGGGATTCCATCAAGATGTCGAAGGAGGTAGTGCTGGGCGAAAGGCCGCGCTAGCGCTCTTTTGATATACTCACTCAAAGTGCCCAGAGACGCTTATCCGATACCCTGTCTCCATGGGAGCCCAGAGGGGCAAAGCCCCTTTGTCGGGGGTCTGGGGGTGTCCCCCAGATTCAAAAACCCCCTTCCTTGCCAGGAAGGGGGACAGGGGGATGGTCGTCCCGACCAGTCGGGATTCATCAGCCTGCGAGACTGACAATGTTTGCAACCGTCTGTAAGCTGAACGGTAAGAGACGAAAAAATGCCATATCTCTTTGATTACCTTCCGCTAGTTGAGGAGATGGCCAAAAGGTCTCCTTTCGGAGTCATCACAGGGGTCTACAACACCTCTTTGAACCGCCACCTTTCATCCCTATCTCGGCGGTTGCCGCTGGTCGCTGCCGTCTCCGAGGGGCCTGTCCAAGAGCTGCGTGAGTCCATGGCCGCAGGGAAGATTCTGCTTATGGGTTACAACGGTCTGGAGCGGTGGGTCAGAGGTCGAGTGGAGCTGTGGGAGGGCGCGCAAGTATACCTGGAACGGGTAGAAGCCTCTTATAGTGCGCTGGAGTCCCTAATAGATATTGAGGGCGTCTCCTTGAGCCGGCGAAGCATCTGGATCATTGTGGACTACTCCAAGGCACCCTTCCCGGAGGAGGCCAGGAGATCGCTCTTAAGGATTGTGGCGGATTCGACGTTGACCCGAGATCTCCAAGTTGTGGAGGATAGCGGAAGAATCGAGCTGCATCCGCCTTTCGCGGTCGACAAGGGGTTCGCTGTCAGGGCGCTGGTTAAGGAGTTCAAACTCAGGGGGGCTCTGTACCTGGGAGGCCAGGCCCAAGACGTGGGCGCTTTTACGGCTGTGCGCTATCTCTCCTTTGGAGAATCGTTCAAGGGCCTGTCGGTGGCGGT
>Ga0185320_10628661_pt1 | contig 16791 bp, 21 predicted proteins | sample OV2TP2_FD_128023 | JGI IMG/M metagenome (GOLD analysis project Ga0185320, IMG submission 128023) | Hot spring microbial communities from Beatty, Nevada to study Microbial Dark Matter (Phase II) - OV2 TP2 (SPADES assembly) (version 2) | ecosystem: Environmental > Aquatic > Thermal springs > Hot...
GTATTGAGCCAGACGAAGCTAGGGTAAAGGCTCTAGTTGCAGCCCTCGGCGAAGTTAACATCGAAGAGGCACTGAAGAGCGCACCAGTAGCCGTTGCCGCAGCTGCACCCGTACCAGCAGCTGCTCCTGCAGAGGCAAAAGGTGAAAAGAAGAAGGAGAAAGGGGAAGAGAAGAAGGGCGAAGAAGAAGCTCTGGCGGGACTGTCTGCCCTGTTCGGCTAAGCATAACCAGATTTTTTGGCCTTTTCATACAACGCAAGTGCTTTTGATTCAGCACTGTAAAGTGTTTCCTTTATAGTTTCGCTTGTTGTGTACCCAGAGTTTATAGAAAGTGATTTGGCATTTCCAAAAACCTTCCTTAACAGGTGCTCTATGGACTCCTTCGTTGCATACGACGCATTTACTGCCAGCGATAGGGCTGCATTGAACGAAGCCAAGAGATCCTGCGTAATCTCTTCAACATCTATTCTAAGATCCTGATCTCTGTAAAGCACGCCTTCCTGCAGCGCCATGTAAATCGACATGCCAGCCTTTATTGGCTTTATTCCCAGCTTGCCAAGGAGCGATGCAAGCTTGTGAGAAATAACAGCTCCGGGCTTGGCAACAACCGTGTCTTCGGATATCCATATGCTACCAGAGTCTATCTTTGTAGGCACTTTGGCCTCCTTGAATTCGGTAAGAACAGGCCCGGGAGGTATGCCGGTATTTCCAGCAGATACAATGATCTCATCGGTAGCAACATCTCCTCCCTTTGCGGGCAGATAGATCTTGCTCTTGTCAAGCGCAAGATAAAGCTTGAATGGATCCGTATCAGTAAACATCAACGCACGCTGCTCCTCTAGCGCTTCCATAAGCTTATCCATGCCCTTCACCTTGACATTTGCAAGCGCCTTCTTTGCAACGTTGTTCTTGATCATCATAATCTTCATTTCATTCCTGAACTTCTTTCTTACCTGCATCAGTTGCGTTGCACGCACCTTTTCCATCTTTATCATTGCGATTACCTTGTACTTCTGCGAAAGTTCGATGAGCCTGTTGTACATGTCTACTTTCTTCTGCGGGTAGATCCTTGCGCTCTGCAACTATGCCACCTTTGCTTCAACTAACTTTACAATCTTGCCCATTGTAAGTTTTGCCATCAAACCCTTTACGTTCTTCTCGCCAGCGGGCAGCTTCTTCTCAATCGCGCTCAGAACAGCTGATGCGTTGTTTGCAAGATCCTGATCGCTCATACTTTCATCTCCTATCTTGCACGATACTGTCAGTTGTCCCTTTGACCTTACCCTGACAGATGTCCTGAACCTCTCTAGAATCGTTTCTATTGGCGCATTGAACTGTATCGGTGCTGCCATCTTTCCCCTAGGACCCAAGAACTGTCCAAGTGCTCTACCAACAGCAGGCATTAGCGACGTATCTGCCGCAAAGAAATCATATTCCCTAACGAGTTTCTTGGCTTCCCTCTTGTTGGTTCCAATTCTATCAAGCTCCTCAGGTTCGATTACTCTATCAGCATTAGCCTTTCTTGCCCTTAACGCAAGGTCACCTGCACCTACAACACACGCGCTTGCCCTTCTACTTGCAGGGTGTGGCAGGTTAACTACCTCGTTCAGAGCAAAACCTTTCTTGGCATCAATATCCTTGAGCGTGATAATGAGCTCTACCGACTGGTTGAAATTCTTCTTTTCAGCCCGTTCTCTAGCCTTCTTGATCATATCGACAAGTTCGTTAGCATTAACCATTGCAGTAGGTTCTCGGAGATGTCATTTAAAATCGTTTAGAACATACTTGTTCGATCATGGATTGCCGTAGCCGTTTCTTTATAAGGGATAGAGGGGGTCATCACTTTTAATCGAGCGTGCAAGTCTAGCTTAGTCGCTGCCAACTTTCTTGTTACAACTCCTTAATGCTACTGCGGTTTTTGATAAATCCTTGACAACCAATAATTGATTCATTGCAAGATGCTGATATAATCAGATGATTATCAAGGAGGATTTGAGAGTATTTAAGATCCCTCTCTCTATCACTTTTAATGGTGTATCACAACTATCATCCGACTTGCTCTTTGATCTGGTGCTCTTAACACAAAAATTGCATAAAATACTATTCTATCAGTTCGAATTGTAGCACATACATCATATACATACATATAATTGCTCGAACAAGACAGAGTTATCAAAAAATTACATTTATTAGGTATGGTATGGTTTACTTGTTGGCGTATAAATTGAACAAGTTTGATGAACTGGATATGAGGATATTATCAGAACTGACAAAAGATGCTAGTGTGTCGGTACCCAAATTAAGCAAGAAACTCAAGATCAATGCATCTGTTCTCTACAGCAGGATAAAAAGGCTGTCAAAGAAGGGGCTGATAAGGAAGTTCACGATTGTGGTAAATGATGAATTGCTTGGCATCAATGTAAAAGCGATTATCGGAATAAACAGGGATCCGAAACTGAAGGAGAGTATTCACACCGAATTGCTAAAGATACCAGAGGTAATGACGATCTCCGAAGTGACTGGAAGGTTCGACATCCTTGTCGCTGTAAGCGCAAGAACGCTGGAAGAGCTGCACAGCGTAGTCATAGAAAAGGTTGGTAGGATAGAAGGTGTACTGAGCACGGAAACTTTTGTGGAGATGCAGAGAACTGAAAAAGAGCCGCACTACTTGGCGCAGCCGTTACTTGCAAGGTAGTCCAACAATGCACTTGATATAAGTAATATACGTAGCTAGATGATCTAGTTTATGCAACGCCTACTTTGATCTTTGCTGGTGCCGACAACGGTATAGGATTTTCAAGACCGTCCCATACAAAAATATCTATCGTGTAATTGCCTACTGCTTCTGGTATCCAGAATATTGCAGGCTTTACACTCGCACCAGGTTTCAGCACGGCGCCCTTTATCCATGACACCATAACAGTCGCTCCGTTGGCATCGGTTACTTTGACTATGTATGTTAATTTGGCATCTCTATTTTCATTGTTGGTAAGTGTAGCTTGAATTCCAAGAGGGCTTCCCACGCTTCCCTGACCTGCAGAGTCTCCCTTGTCGTCTATTGTTTCAGGCAATTCTACAGTGATCCTGATAAATTTGGTCTGCAAAACTCCAACATCAAACTCGCTCGTGGTTTGCTGGCCCAGATATGTCGTTGTGATGCTCCATTTGCCAGCAACAGCTAGTGAACCGCCAAGCTTGAATTCGTGCTTAAACGTTCCATCTTCATTGGCAAATATCTGCCCGACATTGTATATAACACCATTTGGATTTGTTACCTGGAACAGAATGGCCCTTTCAACCAATGCAGGCCTCACATCACCTGTAAGTTCAACAAAGTCGCCTATGCCATATGCACGCTGATCGAGCACAGCTAGAATGGCTACTGGCAGGTCAACCTTTGCAGAGGCAGTGACCGTAGCCAATATGGTCTCCCTTAGGTATTCTTCCTTATCTGCAATGATCGTGATCGAGTGTACCTTTTCGGTAAGAGTTGGTGTTACGAAGAAATAGGTACCAACACTAAGCTTTGTGGCAGAGATTCTTGTCGAATCGAAGAAAAGTTCAAGTAGATCTGGATCGATCAACTCACCCTTAGGGTCTTTGAATGTGATGGTGACCTTGGCAATTTCGTCAACAGCGTACAACTGTTTGTCTGTACTGGTACTGATGGTGAATCGAAGTGGTCTCAGTTCAACTATAAATCCACGACTTGTTGATGAAGCGTAATTAGCATCACCATCGTACTTGGCTAGGACCTGCAATGTTATACTATCTCTAGAACCAATGCCCTCTTGCAATTTGTAGACTCCAAATTGTTTGAACACTTTGGCCTGCACCTGCCATTCAAACACAAAGAATCCTTCCTCATCTGTTGTGGCCGTAGCTAGTAGTATAGGATTCTGTGCGTTGTTGAAAACATCTATGAGTTTTACATTAGCATTTGCGAGCCCCCCGACATTGGACTTTCCTTCAATCTTGAGAAGCCTGCCATATATCAGATGGACTTCCCCAACACGCACGATCCGTGGAAGTGCTTGATCTGGATCTCCCTCTACTTCTCCTGTATGGATACCTTTCTTTACTCCAAGGGTTAGCTCAGTTTTAATATTACTCTGTGCTTTAGCTGGAAATGTTAAAGCAAGAGTAGACACAACCAATAACACTGTCATCGTTAACGCAAGAGGTTTTGCAAATCGCATGTTTGACTTACGCCTGAATATATATAAAAGCCGTATTGCCAACTTATAAAGGTAAAGTAGGACAATTTAGCTTCACTTACAATCTCACGTTAAAGAGGCATCTTTAACTTCTCGTCCCACTTGCCCTCATCGATCTCCTTCAACACTTCTTTAGCTGTCTTTCCCCCGACCTTTATTCCCATGCTTACGCACGAGCCCAGTACTTGCTTTACTGCTCCTCTAACATCATACGCATAGGAATCATCGATCTTTAGTTTAGCAACCTTGATTATCTTGTCCATATCCATGTCTGCTGCAAATTCCTCACCTGCCTTGCCAGAGCCCTTCTGCGCTCCTGCTTCCTTGATCACTAGTGCCGCTGTTGGTGGCACACCCACTTCGACAGTAAACTCCTTGGTTTCCGTGTCGACCTCCACTTTAACGGGAACCTTCATACCAGCATAGTCCTTCGTCTTTTCGTTTATTGTATTAACGATTGAAAGCACATTAACTCCCAATGGTCCCAGTGATGGTCCTAATGGTGGACCGGCATTTGCCTCCCCGCCTGTAACCAGCGCAGAGACGGCCTTCTTCTCTCCCATGCCATGCATTGGTTAACAGCTGAATTATAATTCTTGCCATGCAAAACCTCGATGGATCCCATTGCTACGAGGTACCTGTAGTTATAGATGCTAGCGTCAAGTTGTCTGCTGTGATGCTTTTTGCACTAGTTTAAGGTAGTTGGCATCAATTGTAACAGGTAACTGATACGGCGCATCCAGCAGGATAACAGTTGCCTCCTGCCTTTCATAATCAACACGAGTTATCTTTGCACGTATGCCCTTGAACGGACCTCCAACTATTTCAACAGTATCATCTATAGATAGTTCTGTAACTGTAGGCTTCTTTACTAGGAACCCCTCTATTTCCTTGAACTGCAATTCTCCTCTAATCTGCCCCCTTACATGCCTTATTCCTGCAAGTGCCTCATATGCTATATTCGCATCTGGAGCTTCGACTACAATATAGCCCTTCAGGTTGTCAAGAACGAGTATGGATTGAACGCCAAGTTTCTTTATCGCAATTCTATTTTCAATAAGCCTTGCAACAACATGTTCCTGACCGCCAGTGGTGCGAATTGCAAAGAACCTTGACTTCTGCTCCGAACTCACCTAACGCCCCCCGCTGAACGCTATAAGCGATGATACGAACTGAATGATAAACCCTATAGCACCAACAACACCAAGAGCCAGAAGAACAAGTCTGAGGTGTATCTTGAAGTCCTCCTTGCTGGACTTCTTTGCAAGCCTTAACGTGCTATACCAAGCTCTTAGTCTTTTCTCTACGTCAAAATCCACATTCATACAGCATGGGTATAAATAAACTGAGTTTTATATTTCTTTATCATGCCACCTTTACTTGTAGCATCAAAACTTGATCCTGCTGGTTATGGCATGGCAAATTACCTTATCGAAAGGTATGCTCTTCATAGGATAGACCATGATCTAGAGGTGTATTCAAGCGGTACCGTTGATCTATTGGTGGTAGAGCAGGAGACCTTGACACTTGACTGGCTTGATGGCAAGTTTTCACCAGAATATTACGTATTCCTGTCGAGACATAGATCGGAAAGCCGCATACCAACACTTACCTGTCACACAACTGGTAACTTCTCTGATTCAAATGAAATGGGCGGCAAACCCAGAGAGCTCGCGTATGCATACCCAAGTTTGCAGAAACACTACATGCAGACACTCTGGAATGAGAGATCAAGGATTCCTGATTATCAGCTGGTCATAGAAGCCACACATCATGGTCCCACTTCACTTGCAAAACCAGCATTTTTCGTTGAAATTGGTTCTAGTGAAAAACAGTGGGGTGACAAAGATGCTATAGCTACGGTTTGCGATGTGGTAATCAACACGATCAAGAATCTGAAGAAGTACAGCAAGGTAGGCATTGGACTTGGTGGCACGCATTATCCGTCAAAATTTACAGAATTGCTGGTCGGTTCTGACTTTGCCATAGCATCTGTAGCTTCAAAGCATTCCCTGTCTTATGTAAACAGACAAATGCTTGATCAGATGATCAGCAAAAGTATCGAAGATGTGAGATATGTGTTTATGGACTGGAAGGGACTTGGCAAGGAAAAGGATAGATTGAATGACATTGTAAACGACTCGGGATTGGAAGTGATTAAACTCTGAAACTGGACGACGTGATATACGAACTTGTTGCAAAGATACCTGAAGGGAGGGTGACAACATATGCCGAACTTGCCAAAGCTGCTGGAAAACCAAAGGCAAGCAGGTTGATTGGGCAGATACTCAACAGAAATCCAAATCCCATAGTGGTTCCATGCCACAGAGTGGTAAAGGCAAACAGCGACCTTGGAGGCTACGCTTATGGTTCAGACGCAAAAAGGAAGTTGCTCGAAAAGGAAGGCGTTAAAATTTCGAAAGACAGGATAGTTGATTTTGAAAATACTAAATATAGATTTTAACGCGAACTGACTTCCTTGACAAGTTCTCTCAAGTGCGAAAGCGATCTAACCTGTCCACCGTTGATCTTTGTGTAAAGTGACCAGAATGCTGTTTTGCTTATATCACCCCTCTTCTTCAGCACTTTTATGTGGTACCGCATCGCCCTGACCCTCTTCACCCACAGCTGCTTTTTGCCCTGCCTTGCCCCTCTCCTGCCCTTCTTGGAACCCTGACCCCTGCCACGCTTCTTTGCCTTCATGTGTCTTGCCCTTGTCCTCCCCCTAGATGTTCCCTTTATTCCTCCAACATGAATTGTGCGAGCCGTTACTAAACTCCTTATATTCTCCCGAGTGATTGCATCAGCAACATCCTCCAAATATTCTGGTGAAAACTTTACTCTATTAACACCAACATCCAGTACTCTTGCAGCAAGTTCACGTTTGTCTCTTAAATTTATTGGCATACATAACCACCTATGGATTCAACACCTTGATCTTTAGAGTCTTTGCCTTCTCCATAATTTCTTTTCGCTTCCTCTTGCCTACGGCAGATGCTATTCTCGCAGCGTCTTTTTTGTGACCCAGCTTGTTCAATTCAGCAACGTTGTGAACAATAATATCGTAATAGCCAGACGGATGCAGATACCTAGCAGCTCTAGGACCTCTGTAGCCTACTTTAACAAGTTTGGGCCAGCCTTTTTTCTGCTTTCGCATATGGCTGTCTATACCCTTGGGCCTTCTCCAGTTCTCCTTTACTCGCTTGTACCTCCAGCTCTCTTCCCTGACAAAGTTTGGCTTGCGGGCCTTTATCTGCTTTCTAAGATTCAACAGCTCCTTAACACTGGCCATTGCATGAACGGGTATAAGTTTTAAATAAATATCTTTCTAGCAAATTATCCTCGCAATTAATGTGTAGCAAAGTTTCAAGAATTAGGCCTTTATTCATGCTTTTTGTGGCTGGTGCACGTATATGCATACATGGACACAATTCATTAATAAGAGCCTATATCAATTTAATCATTCTATTATATAATAAATTAAATACGCGCTAGTACGATGGTTATGTTCTATGACCGACAAGCGGGGAGCAACGGAAACAAGCAAATTCATGCTGGGGTTGGAAGAGAGTGGTGTTCGAACGGATAAGGTGTACCGAAACCTTTCAGTCGATTCATTGGTGGAAATGGCTGTTAGCAGGAAAGAAGGCACGATCTCATCCACAGGAGCACTTTCAGTTGTAACTGGCAAGTTTACTGGTAGATCACCTGATGATCGGTACATCGTGGACGACGATGTTACACACGATGCTGTGCATTGGGGAATTGTTAATCACCCATTGTCTGAAGAAAATTTCGAAAAAATATTTCAGAAAATTAAGAAACATGCAGAAGGAAAGGAGATATTCGTATTTGATGGATTTGTTGGCGCAGATCCGAAAGCTAGAATGTCTGTGCGAATAATTAACGATCATGCGTGGCAGAATTTGTTTGCGCATCAGCTGTTCATAAGACCTACTGCTGCTGAATTAGAATCGTTCAAACCAGAATTTACCTTGATAGCTATCAACGATTTCAAGGCAAATCCCAAAACAGATGGCACTAGGACGGAAACATTCATCATAATGAACCTCAAACGCAAGATCGTGCTTATCGGAGCTACTTCCTATGCGGGTGAAATAAAGAAGGCGATATTCTCTTCAATGAATTATTATCTTCCTGAACGAGGCATATTCCCTATGCATTGTTCCGCAAACATGGGAAAGAATGGTGATGTTGCTTTGTTCTTTGGTTTATCTGGAACAGGGAAGACCACACTCTCCGCTGATCCTGAGAGAATGTTGATTGGTGACGATGAGCATGGATGGTCCGAAGAGGGCGTCTTTAATTTTGAGGGAGGCTGTTATGCCAAATGCATTAATTTGAAGAAAGAGCATGAACCGCAGATTTGGGATGCAATAAAGTTTGGTGCGGTGATGGAAAATGTTGTTCTTGATAAAAAAACAAAGATCCCAGACTTTTCTGACGATAGTCTTACCGAAAATACTAGGGTTGCTTATCCGCTTGACTATATCCTAGGCGCGGTCATACCAAGCGTGGGTCCGCATCCACAGGTAATCATATTCTTAACTGCAGACGCATTTGGCGTCATGCCTCCTATTGCTAGGCTTACAAAGGAAGGAGCAATGTATCATTTTATGTCAGGTTATACTAGCAAGTTAGCCGGTACAGAAAGAGATGTAACGAAACCCAAAGAAACATTCTCAAAATGTTTTGCTGCACCTTTCATGCCTAGACCCGCAGCCGTTTATGCAAAAATGCTTGGTGAGAAAATAGAAAAACATGGTACTAAGGTGTATCTGATAAATACTGGATGGTCTGGCGGACCATATGGAGTTGGTGAAAGAATTGAGATCAAATATACCAGAGCAATGGTAAGAGCAGCAATTAATGGTACTATTGAAAAATCTAAATTCGTACATGATTACATCTTCAATCTTGATATTCCAACCTCCTGCCCTGGTGTACCAAGTGAGATACTTGATCCTCAAATCACTTGGCAGGAAAAGGGTGCTTATGCCATTGCTGCGAAGAGACTTGCAAGCCTCTTCGTGGAAAACTTCAGTAAGTTTGAAAATATTCCAAAGGAAATACGGGATGCAGGGCCAAGGATAGTACCCTAATTTAAGACAAGAATTGTCAAGATGCGGAAGGAAACAGAGTTTCTTCCTTGGAACCATTCTTCCTTGTCCAAACAAAGGCAATAGCTACAGCAATACCAAGGAAAGCGACTATCATGAATGCTTCTTTCATCGGTATACCATACATCGTGAGATAATCCGTAAAGATACCGTCTGGGTTTGCATCTTCTACATAAATAACGGAAAATCCCTTCACATCACCATTATCTGTAATAACGTTAGCTTCAATCCAGTGCTCTCCAACACTCCTTGCTGGAACACTGGATAGATTACTTGATGGAGTCAAGGTGACTGATTGGGTGCTCTTGACATCGGGGTTCGTTATTACTACCTTTGCAAACTTCCATCGATCTGGTGCATCAATTGACAGCCAGATTCTACCGTCCTTGTTGTTTGCATTTACAGTAGCCTCGTCAACATAAACTATTACTGGAATGGAAATTTTATTCTGCGTAGATTCAACATATACTCTGCCTTCGAACTTACCTGTCACATTTTGCAATAGTTTTGTGTTGACGATCAAATCCGCATTTGTGCTGTTAGTCTTTTCAATACTTGCATTTAGTGAAATTGGTTCATTATTCCATTCGAGATTGATTTTTAATTGACCAAGCTCGTCTTCGATAGGTCGCAACACTATCATTCTGGAAGCTTCGCTGTCTACTGATGAAATATGTATAATTGCATAGTGCGGTATTGCGATGATGTTCGATTTAAGTGCAGCCGCTACGTTCAGTCGTCCTGCACCTGCAACTTCAAATGGATATGGAATATCATATGCATCAGTTACTGGTTCTGCCGTGGTTGCAAGTATAGATGCTACCTCTGCTGGTTCAAGTTCAGGATTCTTCTGCAGCAAAAGTGCGGCAGCACCTGTCACATGTGGTGCAGCAAAGCTTGTTCCACTCGTAAGATTATATGAGTTCCCGATCATGGTTGAATTGATGAACGCACCAGGGGCAACCAGATCAGGCTTCATGTAGAATGGCGATACAGGTCCTCTTGAGCTGAAAGATGCGACGATATCTGGATCATAAAAAACACTCAACTCAGCGTTAACATCTCCTCTACTCATAATCTCCTTGATCAGTAGTCCTTGTTCTCTTGATAGTGAGACCACGGGTATGCTTGGCTTGTACGTAGGCGAAGCTCCCTCGTGTATCAACTTGCCGTAAAATATGCCATGCATGTTATTGTAAACTATGAGCGCGGCTGCACCACTCTTTGCAACGTTGTACTCCTTCTCAGAGAAGTAGATTAGCTCCATCTGTTCCTTGCCATCTACTTGGATCAACTCTCCACCTCTCTCTGCAAGTACTATAGAACCTTTTAGATCTATACCGTCAACATCTTTTTCTCTTGCAAAGTTTGCATAAACCAGCTTGCCTTTTATTGGCTCGTCTGCAATCGCAGAGTCAATCATTGGTATAACTTCATAACGTGTAGTATCACCTTCAATCCTGAGAGTTGAAGCAAGACTCGATGTAACATTATTTAGCGACGCTCCAACAGTTATGGCATTTTTAGCAGATGCTGGACTACCTATGCCTTTCTCCATCTCTCCATTGTTTCCAGCAGCTGTTACAACGGCGATACCATTCTTGACAAGGTTTTCAACGGCCCTATCGATCTCTTCACTTACATAATCAAGCCCAAGACTTATGTTCACTATGTCTATGTGATCATCAACGGCTCTGTCAAGTGCCCTGATCATATCATGTGTAGAAACATAACTGCCTTCAGAAGCAACTCTATATACAAAGAGTTGTGCTTTCGGCGCTATCCCTTTCACTTCTCCATCAGCTGCAATAATGCCTGCAACAAGTGTGCCATGACCATCTGTATCCATAGGTTCTTTGTCTCGCTCTAAAAAGTCGTAGCCATTGACAATCTTGCCACCTTCCGCAAGACCCATAAGATCCTTGTGTGTGTAATCTATGCCAGTATCTACAAGTGCAACTCTGATCCCTTCTCCCGTAAGTTCTCTTCCAAGCGAATCCGTTAAAGGACTTATTTTATCAACCTCGATCAGTCTCAAACTACGGTCAAGATTTGTCTTCAAAAATTTTTCAGGGTAAACATTGGCAACAATATCCTCATTTTTCAACCTCTCAAGCTGATCAGATGAGATGTTGACAACGGCTCCTTGCATCACATTGCGCAATTTGCCAACAACATCAAAATCGTATCCAAGGTCTCGTAACTGCGCAAGTCTTGAATCTATATAATGTTCCACATAGCCAACAACTGGTTCGAACTCTACTATTACTTCAACATAACTGCTGCTATGTGTGAGTGAAAAATTTGTTAGCAACATCAGAAAGAGCAATGCTACTAAACTCTTCTGCAAGACCTTGATACTCATCACTGAATTTACAAAAACTACTTGCTATAAAGCTAATCCTTACTACAATACTCACGATCAAAAATCATAGCAAGATAAAAGTTAATTAAATGCGGGGAGAACTATTCATATGGTCAAGAAGTACACACTGCCGGATCTACCATATGCCTATGATGCACTGGAACCACACATTTCAAAAGATATTATGACGTTACATCATGACAAACATCATCTGGCATATGTCAACGGTGCAAATGCTGCGCTAGATAAGTTAGAGAACGCAAGGAAGGCAAACTTTCAGGGAGTGGATGTCAGAGGCATAGAAAGAGATCTGTCGTTCCATGTTTCTGGTCATGTTCTGCACGCGATCTTCTGGCCAAACATGAAGCCCAATGGTGGAGGCAAGCCAGGAGGCAAGTTGGCAGACATGATAAATGCAGACTTTGGAAACTTTGACGCGTTTAAAACACAATTCAGCGAGACCGCAAAATCAGTAGAGGGTATAGGCTGGGCAATACTTGCATACGATGCTGCATCTGATCAACTACTGACATTCAACATAGAGAAGCACAATCTGCAGGCGGGACAGGGTACCATCCCACTACTTGTTCTTGATGTCTGGGAACATGCGTATTATTTGCAGTACAAGAACGACAGAGGGAGCTATGTGACTGCATGGTGGAATGTAGTGAACTGGGACGATGCTGACAAAAGGCTTGGCAAAGTGAAGACCTAAATCCTTTTTCTTTTTGATTAAAAATCCTTATAATGTTATAGCGAGTAGAATCTTTGTGAACGATTCACAAACTATGCAGTGGATAGAGGCAATAATCGAGGAAAACTTCAAACCATGCAGCTTGGACGAAAAAGCTAGAGATGCTGTGAAATCTTTACTAACAAAATATAACGAACGGCTTGTTAGGGATTCCTTGCACAAGGCGGTAAGACAGGCAAAAGGTCTTGCAAGGCAGGAAAATAAATCGGTCTGTGAATACCTTCAGGATGCACTTGAAAAAGACTGGCTAACACAAATCTGCGAGAGCTATGCAAACCCGATGATCGATTAAAGTCTAAATTTTACCTAATGCTAATTTTGGTATGAAGTATGAATTAAAGTGCGTCGTATGTAACAGTAGGTTCCCAAGTTTTGAAAAGTACGAAAACCATATCATAACAACACATAAGGACAAGCTTGACCTGCGTATGAAGCCAGAGATAATCAAGGTCGATTGACCCAGATATTTTCAAGTTTAGCATCTTTTGGTCCAATAGCTATTGCAACACACTCCCATGCCTGTTCAGAATTATTTGCGAATTTATGCACAATCATTGGCGGTATGTACACAAGCGTATCTTGTGTAACTTCAATATCCTTGCCATCCACAGTAGCAACAGCCTTACCCCTCAACCCAAAAACTATGACTGTCTCATGTTCGTGGTAGTGTGCTTGGTGCACATCTCCAGGCTCAAGTTTAGCACCTATCACTAGAAGATTGCAACTGTCAATATTTTCGTCGAGCAGTTTCTTAATCCTCAACATATCGCTCGGATTGCTTTTTTCATAAGCCTTGAACCATTCCTTAAGATCGTCGAGGTTTATGCTCTTTACTTCACTCACAACTACACTATCAAAACAATGCATAAGAATCTTTTCTGGTAAATCTTTGTAATCCGAGTTGCTAACGAATATGTAGCGGATCCCGTATGCATTTATAAGCGAGAAACCGTCTGCAATTTTGTAATGAGCGAAGAGGAAAATCTTCAAGCATTGGTTGCCCAGATGAAAGTGATCGAGGCTTACCTGAACGACATTATTTCCAAGGAGGCTACAGTTAGCAGGTTAATAGAGGAGGGCAGGTTCGCCATCGATGCAGTAAGGAATATGTCTGGCGCAGAGCATGTGCAGACGCTTATGCCCATAGGTATAGGTGTTTACATGCAAGCATCTGTTGCTCCTGTTGATAAACTGCTGGTGAGCATAGGCGCTGGCGTTGCAATAGAAAAGAGCAAGGATGATGCAATAAACTATATCGAAGCAAGGATAAAGGAGCTCGAAGTTGCATTGCGCTCCATGTATTCGCAGAAGCAGGAACTGACAATGAAGATGGAGCAGACCAGAGCAGAAGCCAATGCTACTGTGCAGAAACTCCAGAAAAAGTCCGGTTGATACGTCATGTTTGATAAACTAAAGCGGACGCTTTCCGATGCTGTAAAGAGCATCAGTGAAAAGGAGTTAAACGAAAAGGACATCGACAAGGTATTCTTTGACATGCAGGTTGCCCTTCTTGAAAGCGATGTTGCCTCAGAGGTAATTGATCACTTGGCAGAGACAATGAAGAAGGATCTTGTTGGCAAAAAACTGGAGAAAGGTCAGAATGCTCAGAAGATTGTTGGAAGCCAACTGCAGGAGTACTTAATGCGGATGTTCGAGAAGGCAGGCATGGTAGATTTGACCAGCAGTATAAAGGCAAAGAAGGGCAGAAATGAGCCATACGCAATCGTCTTCCTAGGCATAAATGGGACTGGTAAGACTACAACAATTGCGAAAGTAGCTAACATGCTAAAGAAGCAGGGATTTTCTGTTGTTATAGCTGCAGGTGACACACACAGGGCTGGTGCGATAGAGCAGGTCACTGAACATGCCTCAAGATTGGGCATAAGGGTGATAGCACAACGATACGGTGCAGATCCAGCGGCTGTTGGCAGAGATGCAATTTTGTATGCAAGATCGCATAGAATAGATGCTGTGCTGATCGACACGGCTGGTAGGATGCAAACCAGCAAGAACCTGATGGACGAGATGAACAAGATAATCAGAGTCGTAAACCCTGATCTAAAGATATTCGTAGGTGACTCACTTGCAGGTAATGATACCATAAACCAAGCAAGAGAGTTCCATCAATACACAAAATTCGACTGTGCGATATTAACCAAAACGGATGCAGATGTGAAAGGCGGTGCAGCAATTTCTATAGTGCATATAACAGGTAAACCAATTCTTTATCTAGGCATGGGTCAACAGTATGATGATCTGACGCCCTTCAATGCGCAATCCTTTGTCAATTCCATACTGGGGGATAGCATTGCTTAGGACCAAACATCTGCTTACGCTTATGGAGCTTAACGGCAAAGAAATAGCAAACATGCTGAATCTAGCTTCTAAATTAAAGAAGAGAAACCAAAAAATGTTGAAGAACAAGGTTCTTGCCATGATCTTCCAGAAACCATCAACGCGAACCAGGGTTAGTTTCGAAACTGCGATGTTCGAACTTGGTGGTTATGCAATAAACCTAACTATGAATGAGATTCAATCGTCTAGGGGAGAGACGATCGAAGATACTGCAAGGACGCTGTCGGTTTATGTTGATGCAATAGGTGCTAGGGTCTACAATCATGACTATGTAGAGAGACTCGCGGGTGTTGCAAGTGTTCCTGTAATAAACATGCTATCAGATCTTTACCATCCTTGTCAGGTGCTAGGAGACATTTTGACCATAAAGGAGCATAAACGCAAGTTAAATGGTTTGAACCTTGCATGGATAGGCGATGGTGACAATGTCTGCAATTCGTTGATAATTGGATGCGCATTAACGGGCATAAATGTAACTGTTGCGTGCCCAAAGGGATACGAGCCATACCAAAATGCACTAGAATTTGCAAGGAAGGAGGCTGCTAAGAATGGTTCAACGATTCAAATAACAAGGGAACCGAAACAAGCTGCAAGGAATGCAGATATTGTTTACACAGACTCATTTGTGTCGATGGGCAAGGAAGCTGAAAGAGATACTAGGTTGAACGTCTTTTTCCCAAACTACCAGGTTAATACGGATTTGATGTCGCTTGCAAAACAGGATGCTATATTCATGCATTGTTTACCTGCAAAGAGAGGGGAAGAAGTTACTGATGATGTTATAGACAGCAGACAATCAGTTGTATGGCAGCAAGCCGAAAACAGGTTGCATGCACAGAAAGCTTTACTATGTATGTTACTCAGAAATGTAAAAGGTTTATAAGTGCTTTGGGGCACGCTTGCTCTAGCTGTTGGAGGAAATATAATTGAGCTTTACACCATTGCTTAGAAGGATCAGAGAGGACAAGACAAATTACAGGAGGAGAAAAGGAATACTTATCGGAAGGCATGCTTTTGTCACCGTGGGAATAAGCAACGAAAACGCTCTGGTTCAAATATTGAAGCCAAGGACGATTGGAGATGAGGTACTAGTTTCAGCTCACAGTAGAGAGCTGATTAAGCATGGCTGGCTAGGTTCCAGAAAGAACATGCCAGCATGTTACCTGACGGGTTTGCTAGCTGGTGTGAAGGCAGTTGCCAAGGGTGTGAAACAATGCATTCTTTACACTGGAAACAGAATGTATGCTCCCAGAATTGCGGCATCTGTAAAGGGTTTGATTGATGCTGGCATAAACATTCCAGTTGATGAAGAAGCGCTGCCAACTGAAGACAGGATCAGTGGGAAGCATATTGCTGATTATGCTAATCTTTTGAAAGATAATAAGCATGTTTACCAAGCAAGATTTTCAGGGCTAATAAAAGAGAAATTTGTTCCAGAAAGTTATCCAGAACATTTCAATGAAGTGAAGATGTCTATTCTCGGTAAACCAGTTGCCAAGAGGAAAGGCAAGAAAGTTAAAGTTGCAAAAGTGGAACCTGAAAAGAAGTTAGAAACAACAAAAGAGAAAAAACCAAAAGTAAGGAAGGAGAAAAAGGTTGTAAAGAAGAAAGAAATTAAGGAAGAAAAGAATGGAGGTAAGAAGAGTTGAGAAGCGTAGAAGAGAAGCCAGAATGGAAGCCTAGAACAAAACTTGGTATGTTAGTAGCTACAAATAAAATAACCTCAATGGACGAAGTCTTCGAAAATGGATACAGAATACAGGAGCCAGAGATAATTCGTATGCTTTTGCCAGATATAAGAAGCGAAGTAGTTCATGTAGGAATAGTTCAGAAACAGACCGATGCGGGCGAATTAACACGGTTCAGCGCTATAGTTGCGGCAGGAAATGAAAACGGCTGGTTTGGGATTGGAAATGGCAAGGCATCACAGATGAGAATTGCCATAGACAAAGCAACAAAC
>Ga0185320_11106123_pt1 | contig 16628 bp, 12 predicted proteins | sample OV2TP2_FD_128023 | JGI IMG/M metagenome (GOLD analysis project Ga0185320, IMG submission 128023) | Hot spring microbial communities from Beatty, Nevada to study Microbial Dark Matter (Phase II) - OV2 TP2 (SPADES assembly) (version 2) | ecosystem: Environmental > Aquatic > Thermal springs > Hot...
TATGGGGGTGTCCCCCAGATTCAATTTTTACCCCCTTCCAGGGAAGGAAGGGGGCATGGGGGATGGTTCAAAAGGATATTAAACAGCCTCTCCAAGAAACCCCTCGTCTAGCTCAGAAGGTTCTGACTCCCTTTAAGGCTTTGCAGGAATGGCTGAAGGGATATTTTGAGGGCCAAAGGGTCCCCTATCAAGGCCCTCTGGATGTAGAAGGGGCCACCGTTTTCCAGAAGCAGGTATGGCTTACGACACGGCTAATACCCTATGGGGAGAGGCGGAGCTATGGCTGGGTTGCCAGGGTCATAGGACATCCTTCGGCTAGCCGGGCCGTGGGGCAAGCCCTGGCCTCTAATCCCATGTGCATTGTCATCCCCTGTCACAGGGTGGTAGCCTCCAATAGCACCCTCTGCGGGTTTAGGGGTGGACTGGCCCTAAAGGCATCGCTATTGGCCCTAGAAATGGGGAAGCTTCGTTAAAATCACCAAGAACAGATGCTTTCTTCCCACCCACAAGCTCGGCAACACCTGGCAAAGCTAAAGGCATAACCGTAGCAGGGCTTATTTGTTGTCGCCCCGTTGAATGCTTAAAACGCCATGGGGCAGGGTAAATGCCTCCCAGAAGCCCAAGTGTCCGCACTCCCCAGAGGCTCGGTAGTTTAGCGAGCAGGCTCCGCTATGAGGCCCGCCCTGAATAGGGCCTGGACCTCCTCCTGCGAGAGGCCGCTTTCCTGGAGGACCTCTCGAGAGTGCTGGCCCAGAAGGGGAGGTGTCCCAACAGCAGGCGGAGTGTCGGAGAACCACCAGGGAAGCCCCATGGTCTTGATCTTGCCTGCGGTGGCGTGCTGGAACTCCGCCACCATATCCATGGCCAGGGCCTGGGAGTCCTGGCTCATGGTCTCGAAGGTGTTCCAGTAAACGGCGGAGCCTCCGTAGCGGCGTATGAGGGCCATAGCCTCTTCCGCAGGCATCTCCTTGAATTTCCCATCGATGATCTTTTTGGCGTCGCCCTGCATCTCTAGACGTACGTTGCTCCCTTTGAAGCGAGGGTCATCGCCCAGGCCCATGGCCTTCAGGAACTCGGGCAAGGAGGCGTCGGCGCCGGAGAAGCCCCAATAGATAGTTCTATCCTTGGTGGGAGTGCCATGGAAGGGGGGTCTCATATGCCCCACGTTGTGGCCTTCATACTCGTCGGGCTCGCTTTCTGCGGCGAACTGGATGTTGCGCATGGCGATAATGGAGCCGGCCTCACTTACCATTACCTTCTGGCCAATGCCGGTGCGGAGGCGAGAGATAAGGGCAGCGGTGATCCCTTGATGAGCGAAGACTGCGCTGTTGAGAGCGGCTACTGGCACGCCCAGACGCAGGGGCCACTCGTTGGGATCGGCAGGGAACTTGGACCCGCCCAGATATCGCCAGTGGCCGAACATGCTCTGAACCTCCAGGTCCGAGGCACGGTAGTTGGCATAGGGGCCCACGTCGCCCATAGGCGTGATGGAGCAATATACGACCTTCGGGTTAAGCTGGCGCACTGCCTCGTAAGTAATATCCAGCTTCTCAGCCTCGTCGGCGTACAGGGTGGTGATGATAACATCTGTTTGGGCGATGAGTCGGTTCAATATCCTTCTGGCCTCGGGGTTCTCCTTCCAGGCGAGGGCCAGGCTTCTTTTTCCCCTGTTTACGCCCATGAAGGCCGCGCTTTCGCCCTGGATAAAAGGGGGCCCCAGTTGGCGGATGTAATCTCCTTGAAGGGGCTCCACCTTTATCGCCGATGCCCCAAACTCGGCCAGCATCTGGCCCGTGTACCCCTCATATCCCTCGGAGAGGTCTAGAACTTTAACGCCATCCATAGGACCTTCCATGATCTGCCTCCTTCGTCAGGTTGACTATTTTGCACACCCGTCCTGCTGGTGACGGCTAGAAACCTGCGCTCTTTATTACCTCCTCAGTGTTTGCTCCGACCCTGGGCGGGCTCTTGGTGGAGGCTGGGGTCTCGCTGAATCTCCACGGTGGGGCTGCGACCCTCAGCTCGCCCCAAGGCGTATCGATCCATCGCAGCATCTCGAGATTCCTAACCTGAGGATGGACCCTCACCTGGTTGTGGATGAAATAGGTGCCTGAGGCCACGTGGTGCTGTTGAAGGATGTCCACCCACTCCTGGGCAGGGCGCTGTCGAATGACCTCCTGTATCAGGGCTTCCAACTCGTTGCGGTGCTGCACTCGTGTGGCGTTGTTAGTGAACCTGGGGTCTTCTGGAAGATGCACCAAGCCCAGGGCACTGCACAGGCGCTTCCACGTCTCCTGGTCCGGGGCGCTAACGTTGACGTACTTCCCATCGCTGGCGCGAAAGGCCTGGCTGGGGGCTATATTATCCACACCCGAGCCCATGGGTCCAGGGTTCTTTCCCGACACAAAATATTCCTGTGCCCTGGGGCCAGATAGGGCCATGGCCGCCTGCATCTGGGATGTCTGCACCCACTGCCCCTTGCCTGTTACTTCCCTTCGGTAGATGGCCGCCAGGATGCCGCTGGCGATATAGACCGAGGTGGTGAAATCTATGTGAGCGCCTCCGCCTTTTAGCCCTTCGGCTGGCCCTCCCACAGGGCCGTTGACGGATACGAAGCCTGATATGGTGGCTCCGTAGGTATCGGCGCTGCCCTGGTCCTTCAATGGGCCTCTGTAGCCGTAGCCGCTGGAGGAGCAGTAAACGATCCTGGGGTTTATTTTGGAAACGGTCTCATAGTCAAGCCCTCTGCGCTCCATGTAGCCGGGGCGGCGGTTCTCCACAATGACGTCAGCTGTCTCCAGGAGCTTATAGATGACCTGGCGGTCCCGCTCCTCGCGAGGGTCCAGGACGGCGATCCTCTTGTTCAGGTTGCAGGCGATGTAGGTGGTGGTGGGGCCGTTTTTGTAGGGCGGAGGCTGGCGGTAAATCCAGTCCCCCTCCGGAGGCTCGATCTTGAGCACGTCGGCGCCCATCTGGGCGAGAAGTGATGCTCCCCACGGCCCAACCCCCCAGTGGGTAAAGTCCAGCACCTTTATTCCGTCTAGTGGTCCTGGCATGGCTCCTCCCTTCCTGTCTTGAACTCGATCATTTGTCGGGGCCGTTTTTCTTTTGCATGGCCAAGAGAACATTTTCCGGGCTCATGGGGAGTTCGTTTAGCCTTACCTTTACGGCGTCATATATGGCATTAGCTATGGCGGCCATCGGTGGTACAATGGGGACTTCGCCCACGCCGCGGACGCCGTAGGGGCTATCGGGTGAAGGCACTTCCACCAGGCGGGTTTCGATAAGAGGCAAGTCCAAAGCCGTCGGCATACGGTAATCCAGGAAGGTGGGGTTCCTCATTACTCCGTTATCGAATACGTACTCTTCCGTAAGAGCCCAACCTATGCCTTGTGAGGCTCCACCCTGCATCTGACCTTCAACTTGGGTAGGATTGATGGCAAAGCCACAGTCCTGGAAGGTCGTATAGTTCAAAAGTGTGACCTTACCAGTTTCAGGGTCAACTTCAACATCCACAACATGGGCTCCGAAAGAAGGAGCCTGGCGCAGGCGAGCGCTAACGCCCGTGCCTATGATCGGTCCCGTTCCAGATATGCCGGCTTTGGCTAGCTCGGCTATGGTTACGAACCTGTCAGGTGTGCGCTTTACCTGAATACGATACGGCTGGTACTCCACCTGGTCTAGCGGTACGTCTAGCTGAGCGGCTGCTCGCCTCATGAGTTGGGCTTTTACTTCATCGCATGCCTTTTTGATGGCAACGCTCATGGTGTATGTTGTCTTGCTTCCTCCTGAATTGGAGGCATAAGGAGCGGAATCTGTATCTCCGGTGGAAACAGTCACCTCTACCGGGGAGACGCCAAATTCGTGCGCTACCATTTGAACAAAGGAGGTGCGAACACCCGTCAGGTCAACGGTCCCCACAATCAATGCCAGGGTGCCATCGGAGTTTACCCTTAGAGTCGCGCTGTTAGGCTGGATCCCGCCCATCCACATGCCGCAGGCAATCCCCCGCCCTCGATTGAGTCCGGCCAGTTTACGTGTCCATGCAGAGTCCTGCTTCACCTTCAGGAGAGTTTCCTTGAACCCTATCCTGGGCAAGACTACATCGGTGGGCAGGCGGTCTCCCTCCTCGGATACGTTCATAAGCCTGAATTCGAGAGGGTCAATTTTCAGGGCTTCGGCCAAACGATTCATCTGAGACTCGACCGCAAAAGTTGCCTGTGGTACTCCAGGTGCCCGGTAGGCGCCCACAGGGGGTTTGTTAGTAATCACATCGTAGCCAGTAATGTGAAGGTTAGGGATCTTGTATTGTCCTATGCCGACATTGGTAGCCGCGGCTACTGGGCCGCCCGGGAATGCGCCAGCGTCCATAATCACTTCCATGACAGCCGCAGTAAGCTTGCCATCCTTTTTCGCCCCCATTTTCAGATGGATAACAGAGGCCGCACCAGGTCTGCCAGCCTTGAACTCTTCATCTCGCCCGTTCACCATTTTGACGGCGCGTCCCGTTTTCATAGCGAGAAGAAGGCAGACTGGTTCCAAGACACCCTGGCCCTTGGAGCCAAAGCCTCCCCCTATCTCCATTGGAACGACGTTAATCATGCTGAGGGGCAGGTGGAATATTTCAGAGAGCTGCCCTTGAATGTTGAAGCTCCCCTGAGAGCTAGTCCAGACCGTTATCTTGCCATCTGGCTCGACTTTGGCGGCGGTGGCCCGAGGCTCTATGTAGCCCTGGTGGATCGTTCTGGTGCGAAATGTGTCTTCAATAGTGGCGTCCGCTTCTCTGAAACCTTTCTCTACATCCCCACGGCTCAACTCGATGTGTGTCGCTATGTTGCTAGGCTTGGTAGCTTTGACACCCAGCGTCTCGGTGAAAAGATTCGGGTGCACCAGCGGTGCATCGGGTTTCATAGCCTCCTCCGCCGTTAAAGCCGCAGGTAGAATCTCATAGTCCACCTTGATGAGGCCTAAAGCTTCCTCAGCTATGTGAGGCGAGCTTGCTGCTACCGCTGCCACAGGTTGTCCAGCCCAGATGACTTTTTCTCTTGCGAAGACCGTGGTTGCGGAGGCGGGTCGCCCTGATGATATTGCTTCGCCTTCATGGCCAGGGTCGTAGGCCTCGGGCTCCGCATCAACGATGGTCTTCAGAGCCTCCTTATGTGCAGCGGGAGCTAACAGACTCAGATCCCGTGCGGTTATGACGGCAACGACGCCAGGGAGTCTGAGGGCTGCTCCATAGTCTATTCGTCTAATTACTGCGTGAGGATGAGGGCTACGGAGGATCCTTCCGTGGAGCATTCCGGGCAGGGCAATATCGGCTCCGTAAGCGGCCTTTCCTGTTACACGCTCCAGGCCATCTACCTTGGGCAATCGCTGACCGAGAAGTGTTTGCTCTCTCATTTCAGACCTCTCCTATTCAAAAAGACTGGGGTCCTTTTTGAGCATCCAGTCTAGCAGCAAATTAAGAAACTGCAACTTATTTGAAGTGCGGTATGACCTCTTTGGCGATCCACTCCAGGTGGTGGCTGACCTCTGGAGGATCGCAGGACCAGTTGCAGATGAAGTATCTGGCCCCGGCCTCCACGAACTTCTCCAACCTCTCGATAGTGTCCTTGGGGCTGCCCAGGATGTCGTAACGCATGATCCGTTCTCTGCTAAGCTCGCGGCCGTATCGCATCTTCTTGGCAGCCACGTCTATGGCCTCGTCTAGTGTGGAGCGCATGAGCCAGAAGGTGGTTACTGCCCACTCGAAGTTGGAGAGGTCTCTGTTGAACTCGGCAGCAAGACTCTTGATCTGCTGGACCGTATCGGCATAGGTTTCGATGGTAATGTAGTAGGGGTCCCAGCCATCGCCGTAGCGGGCAGCCCGTCTTACAGCGGCCGTCTGGCTCTTGCCCTGGCCTCCAGGCCTTCCGCCTATCCATATGGGAGGATGGGGCTTCTGTATGGGCTTGGGCTCCATCTTGATCCCTTCGAACTGCCAGAAGCGGCCGTGAAAGCTGGCCTCTTCCTGGGTCCAGAGTGCCCTCATCACCTCTATGGCCTCATTGGTCCTTCGGCCGCGCTCGTTTACCGGTACTCCAAAGGCCTCGAACTGCTTGGCGAACTCGCCACCGACTCCAATGGGCAGGACGAGGCGACCTCCTGATAACACATCTATGCTCGCTGCAATTCTGGCCACCCATGCCGGATGGTGAAGGGGGAGAAGCAAGACATCGGGTCCCACCACCAGGTGCTTGGTGTGTCCTACTACATAGGCCAGGGTGGTCAGGGTGTCCGTGCTGGGGCCGCGGTTATTGGGGCTTTCGCCCATGAAGAAGCCATCGTACCCCAGGTCCTCGATCTTTTTAGCGAACTCGATGGGCGTTCCAGCAGCGCGGTTATAGAATGCCCCAAACCTGATCTTCTCTGTCATAACGCTCCTCCTGTTTTGTTACAAATCTTATCTAACAGATATCTTCTTCCCGCCCGCCGGCTTTGCACGAAACGCCTTTTGGGTTAATCGTAAGGTATTTCTTATTGTACCAACCAACCCCTCGGTCCCCTTCCTTTCCTGGAAGGGGATGGAAATAAAGCTAGGGGACACCCCTAGAACCCCGCCATCCCGACTAGTCGGGATGAACACCCCCTAATTAGAGTTTTGAGATAGTTTCTTAGGGGGGCACCCTCCTCTGATAACCATGGTAATTCATCGCCCGTACTGGTTCAGGAGCCTGACAGTTTGTGGGGTCGCTGAGGCGTGGGGGTCATATCCCAGCTCATGGAGGACCTCCGGCAACTGATGTCCGGGATAGGGTGTCCTGGCTATGTAGCCTGGAGTCATGCTGAACCGCCAGGGCAGCCCGCCGGCGGCAAGCCTGCCCCAGTGGCCCTCCACGTCGACCAGCATCTCCCACGCCTTTACCTGTGGATCAATTCGGATCTGGTTATAGGTCAGGTAAGGCCCGCATGGCACACCGTGTTGCTCCAGGACATTCAGCCATTCTTCCGAGCCTTTGGCGGCTATGATGCCGGCTACTGTCCTGGAAAGCTCGATGCGGTTCTCTACCCGCTTGGCGTTGGACGTAAACCTGGGGTCTTTGGCCAGCTCAACCTGTCCCAGGACACGGCACAAGGCCGCCCACTGCGAGTTGTCTATAGCGCTGATGTTAATCCACTTGCCGTCCTTGGCCCTGAAGGCCTCAGAGGGCGCGATATTCTGCACGGCGCTGCCCATGGGCACTACGTTCTGGCCGCTAACGAAGTACTCCTGAGCCTTAGCAGTACCCAGGGCGATGGACGCCTCCATCTGGGAGAGCTCGATCTTCTGCCCCCGGCCTGTCATTTCCCTTGCGAAGAGAGCCGCAGTAACGGCTGCGGTAATGTACTGAGAGGTAGTGAGGTCTATGTGGCTCCCCTGTTTTAGCCCCTCCGGCAGGCCCCCCAAAGCGCCGCTGGTGCTGGCGAACCCGGAGATGGCCTGGCCGTATGGGTCAACACTTCCCATGTCCCGGTATGGGCCACGATTTCCGTAGCCGGAGCTCTGGACATAGATGATCCCAGGGTTTGTCTTGGAGACATCGTCATATCCAAGGCTGCGCCTGTCTAAGAAGCCCGGCCGGTGATTTTCCACAAGAACGTCACAGTGGTCCACCAGCTTCCGAGCTATCTCCTGGTCCCTGAGATCCCGGAGATTGAGAATTATGGTGGCCCGCTTGCTGAGGTTCATGACCTGATATGTGGTTGTGAGGCCGTTCTTGTAGGGGGGAGGGTTGTATCTTATGCCGTCCCCTTCCGGCGGCTCTATCTTGATGACGTCGGCCCCCATCTGTGCCAGAAGGGACACTCCCCAGGGGCCAACGGCCTGGTGGGTGAAATCAGCAACCTTTATGCCCTCTAGCGGTCCTGCCATAAAAGCCTCCTTCGATGCAAAACCAATGGGGAATGATATAGAGCTGGCTTTTCAGCCGCGTCTATGAGGGAGGGATGGCCCTCCTGCGAAATCACCTTCTTGTAGCACAGCCCTTCGTTATTGTCAAGACTGTTCATTAGACCCAAAACAGCGATTCAGTTTTACCCAGCTTCACCCGTATGGTGTTCGTTGGGCGCCAGGCTGACCGAGTTGCCACCATGAGTCAGCCCTCTGGGGGTGGTCTGATGCCTCATCCCCCTGCCCCCTTCTCCTGCGGGAGAAGGGGGAGGTTAAATCGGGGGACACCCCCGTTCCCCCGTCAGGGAACCTGGGTTCCCTGCACCTTCCTAGTATCTAACATTATAAATCAGCGTAATATCCCCTTGGGGAGTTCAGAGGGGGTTTGACCCCCTCTGGCGGGGGTCTGGGGGTGTCCCCCAGATTCTTCTTCCTCCCCCGCTCCCTTGCCAATGGAGCGGGGGACACAGAGCCTGTCCTGAGCGTAGTCGAAGGGGGGTGAGGGTTTTGAGATAATCTCTTACTCTACCACTAGCCTCTTGAACCTCCTGCGCCCGACGCGAATGATGGAGCCGTTGTGTACATTGATATACCACTGACCGTTGCCTGCAGAAGCAACACGCTGTCCGTCCTGGTAGACAGCACCACTGGCAAGGAGCCTCCTGGCCTCGCTTTTGCTTTGAGTCAGCCCCACCTCCACCAGCAGGTCCTCAGTCTTGACTAGAAATACTAGCGGGTTGTCCTCAATTGCTTCAATCCCTCCGACTTTTCGCTGCAAATCCTTCAATCGCCTCGCGCTGATGTGGACCTCCTCCGCCTCGTCGGGTAGCTCACCCAGTTGGAACACCCGCTCAAAGTAGCCCTCCGCCTCCTCTGCCCGGGGCTTGCCATGGAACTGGGCCACTATATCGCTGGCCAGGCGCTTCTTAGGAACCATGGGGTTGATGGTCCCCGCTGCTAGTTGATTTCTAAACTCCCCTAGCTCTTCATCAGTTACGTCTGTCAGAAGCTCAAAGTAGTCCATGATGAGCCTATCCGGGAGCGACATGACCTTGCCGTACATCTCGTTGGGGGGGTCCTCCACCGCTATGTAGTTCCCCAGGCTCTTGCTCATCTTCTGGACGCCGTCCGTCCCCACCAGGAGAGGCATGAGGAAGCACTGCTGTGGCCGCTGGCCCAGCATCTCCTGGAGCTCCCGCCCTACCAGCAGGTTGAACTTCTGATCGGTGCCGCCGAACTCCACGTCTGCCTGGATCGCTACAGAGTCGTAGGCTTGAAGAAGGGGATAGAGGAGCTCTGTAATGGCTATGGGACGCCCCTCCCTGAAGCGATTGCCGAAGTCCTCCCTGGCCAGGAATTGCGCGACGGTGAACCTGCTGGACAGGCGAATGATATCGGCCAGGCCGAACTTTCCGAACCATTCGCTCTGCCAGACGGCCTGGGTGCGCTCCCTGTCCACCACCTTGAAGAACTGACGCATGTAGCTCTCGGCGTTGGCCCTGACCTCCTCGGCAGTGAGCATGGGGCGGGTCGCCGACTGGCCGCTGGGGTCGCCGATCTGGGCGGTCCAATCGCCCACGATGAGGATTACCTGGTGGCCCAGCTCCTGGAGCTGACGGAGCTTTCGCAGCCCCACCACATGCCCGAGGTGAATATCCGGCCTGCTGGGATCGAACCCCATCTTTAGCCTCAGGGGTTTGCCTGCCTTCAGCAGGTTGACAAACTCCTCTTCCGATATTATCTCCGCCACTCCGCGGCGGACGACCCTTTCTATTGTGCGATTGTCAAGCTCAGCCATTTTATTAACCCAGGATTGCTCTCACCTGGGCCACGTCCTTCTCTATCTGGGCGATTAGCTCCTGGACCGAATTGAACCGCAGCTCGTCCCGCATCCTCTTTATCATCTCGATCTTTATGGTTTTGCCATATAGGTCTCCCCGAAAATCGAGGATATATACCTCAACAGTCCTCTCTCCCCCAGGCCCAAAGGTCGGTCTGACGCCTATGCTGGTGGCCGAAAGATAAGACCCTCCTTCAACGATGGCCCTTGTGGCGTAGATTCCATCTTTAGGGAGCGCAGCGTTTAATGGAACGGCGATATTGGCTGTGGGAAATCCCATGTCCCTCCCCCTCTGGAATCCGCTTACTACAGGGCCTGTTAGGATGAATGGGCGCCCCAAGCTTGCGCGAGCTCGCTCCAGGTCTCCTTCTTCCAGCGCTCGCCGGATGGCAGTGCTGCTTATCACTTCATAATTGGCAGTACGGGGCTCGGCTACGTCCAAAGTAAAGCCCATCTCGGCACCCAGGGCTTTCAGGGTAGGGATGTCCCCCTGCCTGTCTTTTCCCATGGCGAAGTCGGGCCCCGCTACGATTCCTGCCATCTTCAAGTGCCTTTGCAGCAGCAAGAGGAACTGTTTTGCAGTAAGCTGAGAGACCTCATGGGTAAAGGCTAGAGGCACAACGTGGGATATGCCCAAGGCTCGGACCAGCTCCAGGCGCTCATCCGGAGTGCAAAGGTAGCTGATCCTGATCTCAGGCTTGAGGACAGTCAGGGGATGATTTGTGAAAGTGACTACACAAGGCTGCAGGCCCCGGCTTCTGGAAAGCTCCAGGAGCTGTCCAAAAAGATGCTGATGGCCCAGATGAACGCCATCGAAGACCCCTAGCGTTACGAGGGTCGGCTGTGAAGCTGCGAATCGGCTCAGCTCAGTCTCTATTTGCATTGTCTGTTCTTGGCCCTGTGGCTATTCCTCTGGTAGCTTTGAATGGCAGGGCCTATTATAAGCTTCGGGAATTAACTAACGCAAAAGGAACTTAGGCAGAGGCGTCCCGCCCAAAGTCCATTGACCTCACCCCCTATCCCCCTCTCCTAGGTCCGAGTAGGACTCGCGACTCCTGTCGAAGCTCAGGAGGGGGGGTAATTGGAGATTCGGGGGGACAAACCCCCGTTATCTGAAGCCCCGACCTGTCGGGGCTTCAGTACTTTCCTCTGGGGGAGTCCTTCCTAGGAAGGCCCCCCTCACGATGTAGTGCCCCCGCCCCTTCGACCCGCCGTAAGCGGGCTCAGGGCAAGCTCCGGGGCTTAGCCTCTCCGGACCCGCCCAAGAACATGCTGTCAACAAAGCCAAATGATTTTATTGTGGCCCCATGCGGGGGATTTACAATAACAGTTGTAGTTTGTATAATTTCCTCTAGCTGAGGGGTACGGGGCCTCGTTGATCCTTCTCAGCTTTTTTCTTCCAAAGGTGAGTCATGGTTCAGAAGCCTGCCTTTCTCAGTCGAGAAGGCCTAAGTAAGCTAGAAGCCGAGCTAGAGCACCTCCGAACTGTTCGCAGAGCGGAGGTGGCTGAACGTATTCAGAAGGCCAAGGAGCTGGGCAGTGCCCAGAACAACGCTGAATACGATGATGCCAAGAATGAGCAGGCCTTTGTGGAGGGCCGAATCCTCACCCTGGAGAACATGATCAAGAACGCTGTTATCATCTCCTCCAAGTCCTCCTCTAACGTGGTGCAGGTGGGCTCTAAGGTCACTGTCATAGACGAGGATGGTACACGCTCAGAGTACGTTATCGTCGGCAGCGCCGAGGCCAGCCCCAGGGAGGGCAAAATCTCCAACGAGAGCCCTATCGGAAAGGCGTTGTTGGGCAAACGTCAGGGGAACAAGGTGGAGGTGAACATTCCCGCCGGAACCCTACGGCTCACCATATTAGAGTTCCGCTAGCTCCCGCTGTCGCATGCCAGATCGCGGAGACGAGCTTATCCAGCAGCGCCTAGCTAAACTCCAAAGGCTTCGCGCTCTTGGCATTGACCCGTATCCTGCCCGCTACCAGCGCACTCACACCTCTCGACAGGTCATAGACCTTCTCCAGGACGCTGAAAAGCGGGGAGCCCATTCTACCGACCAGGGAGTCAGTGTAGCGGGACGCATTACAGCCGTCAGGGGCATGGGAAAAGCCTCCTTCCTGGATTTGACTGATGGCGAGGGAAGGCTTCAGGTTTATTTCCGCCGAGACCTGCTGGGAGAAGAGGGATACCAGCTCCTAAGGGAGCTGGACCTGGGCGATTTCTTAGGGGCCACAGGCAAGCTCTTCCGCACGCGCACCGGGGAGGTTACCCTGGAGGCAGCGTCCTTCGTTATCCTTGCAAAGGCGATACGGCCTCCGCCTGAGAAGTGGCACGGCCTTAGCGATACGGAGAAGCGGTATCGCCAGCGTTACCTGGACCTTATCTCCAGCGAAGAGGTTCGCCGGATATTCCGCTCCCGGTCCAAGGCGATAGCCGCTCTCCGACGATTCATGAACGAGCGGAGTTTCATAGAGGTGGAGACGCCCATCCTTCTTCCCGTAGCTGCCGGGGCTATGGCGCGGCCCTTCGTGACTCAACATAAAGCCCTGGACAGGGAACTGTACCTGCGTATTGCGACTGAGCTGCACCTCAAGCGCCTTATAGTCGGTGGGTTCGAGAAGGTGTATGAGATAGGTCGAGTCTTCCGCAACGAGGGTATAGATACTCAGCATAACCCCGAGTTCACCACCATGGAAAGCTATGAGGCCTATGCTGACTACAACGACGTTATGCGCATGGTGGAGGAGATGTTCGCCTACATCGCCCAGGATGTGGCAGGCACCCTCAAAATCCCCTGGGGAGATGTTACCATCGACCTCACACCGCCCTGGAGGAGGCTATCCCTCCACGAGGCCGTAAAGGAGGCGTGCGGCATAGATTTTCGAGAGTACGCGGATGTTGAGGCCCTCAAGCAGGCCATCAGCAACCTTGATCTAGCTTTAGAAGAGGACGCCAGCTATAGCAGGCTTATCGACAAACTCCTGTCCACTCTTGTGCAACCGAAGCTGGTCCAGCCTACATTTCTCCTAGATTATCCCCTGGAGATGTCCCCCCTGGCCAAGAAGAAGCCCGACGACCCCGCTTTAGTGGAGCGGTTCGAAGGGTATGTGGGGGGCATGGAGGTAGCCAACGCCTTCACTGAGCTCAACGATCCCATAGACCAGAGGGAGCGTTTTATGGAGCAGGAGAGGCTCCGCCAGGAGCTGGGCGGAGAGGAGTTCGACAGGCTGGACGAGGACTTTCTGGAGGCCATCGAGCACGGGATGCCTCCTACAGGGGGACTGGGTGTGGGCATAGACCGCCTGGTCATGCTTCTCACCAACCAGCAGAGCATACGGGAGGTCATCCTCTTCCCGCAATTGCGGAGCAGATGAGCCTTTCGCAGCCTGCTGAAGAAGGTAGTGGCCCCCGAAGCACCACTTGTGGGTAGGCGGGTGTGAAAAAGACGATTGCTCTAGATGAATTCAACGAGGCTGAAGGCATTCAGCGTCCTCACCTTTACATTCCATTGCAATTATCGCCTTATGGGGACTATTATACCTAGCAACAAAAAGGCTATAAGTTGAATGCATTGAAAATAACACCCCCCTGGAAACTATACCGAGGCTGGTGGGTTGTAGCAGCGGGATTTGGCGCTCTTTTTGTCAGCTCCGGGGCTACAGGCTTTGGCTTTAGCGTCATGATAAAGCCAATAGAACAGGCCATGGCCTGGAATCGCGCCACCACGGTGGGCGTTCTTAGCGCCGCTGGCATCGTGTCTGGGATCATGTCTGCACCCTTGGGCTTTGTGGTAGATCGGTACGGGGCCCGGGCAGTCATGGTGGTGAGCGCCTTTGCGGGTGGGTTAGCCCTGATGCTTTTAGCCTTTGTCACGGCACCATGGCAGTACTATCTGGTCATGGGTGTAGGAGTGGGCGCGGCGCGCGCTGGCCTGAGCGGCCTGGCCCCCCGCGCGGCTGTTGCCAACTGGTTCATTAGAAAACGCGCCAGCGCCTTTGCCATCCTCGCTTCAGGGACTGCCGCCTCCGGTCTCCTGATCGTTCCGCTGCTGGCCTGGATTGTAGAGAATCTTGACTGGAGGGCCGCCTGGGTCGCCCTGGGGCTAATGGAGTGGCTCCTGGTCATCCCTCTCTCCTGGATCTTTATCCGAAGGCGGCCCGAAGACATTGGACTGCTCCCTGATGGCGACGATCCTGCAGGCAGAGCATCCAGTCCCAGAACGGGGGAAGCCTCCAGCGGTCCTATATCGCCCATAAGGGAGGCCAACTGGACAAGACGTCAAGCTTTGCGCACTAGGACCTACTGGCTACTGATTTTCAGCTTTATGCTTACAGGGTTTCCTGGGGGAACGATATTTATCCACATGGTTCCCTACTTTACAGGTAAGGGCCTCTCCCCCGCTATGGCCGCAAGCGCCCTGAGTACATACGCGGCGGGAGTCCTGGTAGGCCGCGCGGTCTGGGGATATACAGTGGGACGAACAGGTATCCACCACGCACTGGTAGCGTACGCTCTCTCTTATGGTACTGCTATTGCCGCATTTATTATTGCCCCCTCGCCCGCCGCCATCTTTTTCACAGTCTTCGTCTTGGGCATAGCCATAGGGGGGTCTCAGCAACTTCATGGGCAGGTCTGGCCCGACTATTACGGTAGAGAGATAGTGGGTTCTCTTACCGGCTTTTCAGGCATTCTGAGCACCCCTGCACATGCGGCGGGGCCTCTCCTAGCAGCCATCATATACGACACTACCAAGAGCTACACCGGCACTTTTGCAGTGTTCTCGGCAATAACCCTCATAGCTAGTGTGACCCTGTATTTCGCCAAGAAGCCCGTCCCACCGGCTCCCGCGGCAAGGGAGGCGGTGGCTTCGGCTATTGGTCCAGGTGCAGTGCAAGCTGCTCCTTATACCCACAATCCCACGAGGGCGCAGGATGCTAGACCCTCAAGCCATTAGAGAGGATACGGACCGGGTAAGAAAGGCCCTCGCCTCCAGAAACGACCCTTCGCTGTTGGAGCTTCTGGATAGGGTCGTGAAGCTGGACCAGGATAGGCGAAGGCTGCAAACGGCACAGGACGAACGGCGAGCCCGGCTCAATCTCCTGAGCCGCCAGATAGGAGAGCTTATCAGCAAAGGAACCCCAGCCTCTGACGTGGAGCAAAGGAGGCAGGATGCCCATGGGGAGAGCAACCTCATCCAGAGCGCAGGGAAGGACCTGGAAAGGGCAGACGCAGAGCTGAGGGATTTGCTGTTGCAACTACCAAACCTGCCCCTAGTGGACGTCCCCCCAGGGCTTGCCTCTGAGAACAATGTTGTGCGCACAGGGGGCGAACTTCGCACCTTCGATTTCGCGCCCCTGCCCCACTGGGAGCTGGGCGAGAGGCTGGGCATCATCGACTTCCAGCGAGGAGTAAAGTTATCGGGCTCCCGCTTTTTCGTCCTGAAGGGAGCGGGCGCGAAGCTGGAGAGAGCCCTCATCTCCTGGATGCTGGACCTGCATGTCCAGGAGCACGGTTACCAGGAGGTCTATCCTCCGTTCTTGGTCAAAGGCGAGGCCCTCTATGGCAGCGGAAACCTGCCCAAGTTTGGCGAAAACCTTTACCACGACGCCGAGGAGGACCTATGGCTTGTGCCCACGGCGGAGGTTCCCCTTACGAACATGCATAGAGACGAGATATTGGAGCCGGGAACCCTGCCCATCAGCTATGTGGCCTACACCCCCTGTTTTCGTCGAGAGAAGGCGGCGGCGGGCAAAGATACGCGAGGCATAAAGCGCGTCCATCAGTTCGACAAAGTCGAAATGTATAAGTTCGTCGAACCGGAAAAGTCAAACGAGGAGCTGCCGCGCCTGGTTGCGGACGCTGAGAACGTGTGCCAGCGCCTGGGCCTGCCTTACCGAGTGGTCGAGCTGTGCACCGAAGACCTGGGGTTTGCCTCGGCCAAGTCCTTCGACCTTGAGGTGTGGGCGCCCGGCTGTGGCGAGTGGCTAGAAGTAAGCACCTGCTCCAACTGCACCGACTTCCAGGCTCGCCGTGCTAATGTACGGTACCGGCCTTCTCCCAGGGCCAGGCCGGAGTTCGTCCACACCCTTAACGGCTCGGGGCTGGCCCTGCCCAGGGTCGTTATTGCGCTCCTGGAGAGCTACCAGCAGCAGGATGGCAGCGTCCTCATCCCCAAAGAGCTCCAAGAATATACGGGCTTTGAAGTTATTAAAGGGCCTTCTTAAGAGGGGCTTCCTTTTAGCCCTTATTTTTGCCCTTGCCTTTCTTGTTATCCCTGGGCAGGGGCCTGCCTCTGCTCAGGCCCCGCCGCCCTACCAGCCCTATGCTCCCGGAGAGCTACTGATCAAATACGTCCCCGGCACCTCCTTTTCTGACCAGAATAAGACCCAGAGCGAGCACGGCCTGGAGGTCATCGAGGCCATCCCACAACTGGGCATCCTCCGTGTGAAGGTAAAGGGGGAGATGGACAAGACCAGGACAGACCTCGAAGCCAGCCCAGCGGTCCAGGGTGTGCAGCCCAATTATCTGGAGAAGCTGGCCTTGGAGCCTAACGACCCCTATTACAAGAACGGGCAGAGCCTTTTCCCCAACACTGCGGCCGATGCCAACGACTTCCAGCGCTGGTACCTGGGGCCTGGTCTGCTGAACGCAGAGGCGGTCTGGGACATCACAACGGGGCGCACCGATGTGGTCATAGCCATCATCGACTCCGGAGTAGCACTGACACACCCTGATTTGGCCGCCAACATATGGGTCAACCCCGGCGAGGTGGCAGGCAACGGCCTGGATGACGATAACAACGGCCTGATAGACGACGTCAACGGCTGGGACTTCAAGAACAACGACAACAACCCTAACCCAGATTTGGGCGATGG
>Ga0185320_11485477_pt1 | contig 16540 bp, 24 predicted proteins | sample OV2TP2_FD_128023 | JGI IMG/M metagenome (GOLD analysis project Ga0185320, IMG submission 128023) | Hot spring microbial communities from Beatty, Nevada to study Microbial Dark Matter (Phase II) - OV2 TP2 (SPADES assembly) (version 2) | ecosystem: Environmental > Aquatic > Thermal springs > Hot...
TAAAAATTCATTTGCAACTTTAAGAATTGCCAAGAATCGGCGAACAGGCAATTTAGGGATTATTCAATTAGAATTAGTTAATAAGCAATTTCGCGCGCATAGCGAAATTAACAGATACTATGATACCAATTCAATACCTCCTATCCAAGAAGACGAGGGAGATAGACAGGAAACTTTTGGATATGGAATATGACGAAACTTATCAGGTTTTGCGGAAACGCTTTGAGGGTAGGGAGGATTTAATAAAAGAATTAGATAAAATATATGCCGAAACCAAGCTGGCTAGAAGCAAAAGCCCGGAGAGAGTCTAGGCAAATAATGGCGTCAAATATTGAAGCGAGAATAAAGTTTCACGCGCCACCTCCGGATCACCCCGTATGGAAACTAGAGTTTGATTATTGCAAAGGGTATTACTGCGATAGTCTGGCATTTGCCCCCTATTCGTGGTGTGAGAAGTGCAGAAAAAAGTTTAACAGTAAATAGAAGTTAAAATAGAAAAAGTATTATGAAACCTAAAAAAAACATTTCAATGGAAAAAGAAATAAAAATAAAACAAGTAAAGTGTCGGCATTTATTCAACTTATCTCGTATAGATACCGAACCAATAGATCAGGGCACAGTATATTTTTATCAACGTGTTAGCTATGTTGTTTGCGAGAAATGCGGCGAAGTGAGAAAACAACTAATTTAACCCTCCCCAATTTTGAAAAATATGAAACCTAAAAAAACATTTCAATACTGCGAAAACTGTAATAAAGCTTGGGAAATTTTATCTCCTCCAAGCAAGGAGGCGTATGAAAGCGGAATGATTCAAATAACAGAAATCGTGGAAGAAGCGAGGCGGAACACATTGGATAGTTTTTGTATTATAGTGAAAAACGAATTGAGGCAACAAAAGTTAGACGGATTTAGTTTAGATGGTACAGATTTTGACGCAGTATTTGAAAGTGCTAAAAAGTTTATTCTAATAAAATCAATAAGGATATGAAAACAGAAAGGATGTTCGTAGCCCCCGAGAAACTATCTTAATATTTTATGTAGGTGAAATTTTATGAAAACAGAGAAGAAAATAGAAGTAAACGCAAAACTTGATACCATAAAATTATGGGATTTTGGAATGTTCCCAAAGCATTTAGCGGATAAAACGATTAAGATAAATCCTGGTATATGGCACGATTTTGTTGAAGCAAGGAATAGATACGAAATAATTTATGAGGAACTTAAAAAGATAGTTGAGAAATAACTCTTAACTTAAATAATAAGGTATGAACTTACGAGATATTTTCTTCAATATGTCTCTGGACAAGCAGAACAAAACGGTAATGCCGAGGCATCTTGACGGAAATTGTTGTTGTCTTATTGGATTACTTCACTGTGAGCATTGTCGCCGAAAAGAGTCTTGCGAATGCGGAGATTGTAGAAAGTATTATAGGTTAAAAAAAGGAAAAATAGTATGAAAGAAGAAAAGAAAACAATAGAGTTGGAGAAGTTAAAGGCAAAACCAATTTATCTCAAGGAAGCAAACGAGTTCGTCAAACGATTCCACCGCCATTCTTTGCCTACTACTGGAGGGAGGTTTGCGGTGGCAGTGGAAAAAGACGGGAAAGTCGTAGGCGTGATGATTTCGGGTCGTCCGATTGCTCGCTTATTGGATAACGGGGAAACGCTTGAAGTTTTGCGAGTTGCTACTGATGGGACAAAAAACGCTAATAGTTTTCTTTATGGAGTTGCTATAAAAATTGCTCGGTTAATGGGCTATAAGAAAGTTATTACTTATAATCTTTCAAAAGAAAGTGGGTCATCATTAAAAGCCATTGGAGCTTGTCCGATACCCATACCAGCGCAAAGTTGGGATAGACCGAATCGCACAAGAAAAAAACAACCAGTTTATAGGGAAAGTAAAAATCGTTGGGAAATAATTATTTGTCCCCCGATCTAATCCAAAATTATGAAAAAGTTAATGGAAAATCTAAGCCAATGGGCAGAGTGGAAAAAAGAAAATAAATCCGCTTACGATGCCTTAGTTGACTTGTGCCCCATTTGGTATTCGGTATATGTTCGGGGATATTCGGGTTAGAGATAAAGTAAATGAAAACTTTTGAAGATATAAAAAGAGATGGGTGGCAATCGGGTATAAATCAGATATGGCTAGGAGATTGCTTTGATTTTATGAAGCTAATGCCCGATAAGTGCGTGGATTTAGTTCTGACTTCACCGCCATTTAAGGAAGAAGATTGGGGACAAGAAAAATATTGGGAATTATATGATATTGTTTTCAATGAAGTAATACGAGTGGCAAGTAAAGCAGTTATTATTATTCATTCCGCCACAAAAATAAATACGCTTATTCAAAAATATCCACCAAAACGACTGATGATTTGGAATAAAGGATTTAGTCAATATGCGTTTCGTTTCAATCCCATTCTCATATATCAGATTTCAGACGAATATAAAGTGAATAAAAGTATTTGGAACGATTGCTTAACTTTTCAAGCGGTACAGGGCAAAAACAAATTTCACATTTTTGAAGACCCAATAGAACTTTATCAAACGATAATAAAAATGTTTAAGGAATGTGAAATTGTTATTGACCCTTTCTTGGGTTCTGGCACAACCGCAGTTGCCTCTAAACAATTAGGTAGAAGGTTTATTGGTATAGAAATAAACGAAAAATATTGTAAAATTGCTGAAAATAGATTAAGACAAGAATCTTTATTTTAACCCCCAAATCTACTCCAAAAATATGAAAAAATATAAAAACCTTATACTCGTAGTCCTTATTTCCGCAGTAGTTTCTATGGTCGCACCCTATTTGATATTCGGTATGTGTTCGGGGATATTCGGATTAGAGATGAAATAGTTTTTAATGACTATGAAAATACCAAAACGATCTAAACAAGATAGCCGGTGGCAAAAGAAGCACGGTAAGGAACTGGCAAAGAGTAAGAAACGGCATAAACGCGGCAAGATTGTTCGCGGCCGGGTATCTATGAGCCAAGCCGAACAGCAGTATTTGGAAGCACAATATAGAGAACGCCAAAAGAAAGCGCCGCCATTATTGGCTCGTTGGTCGAGGCGCTTGCGGTTGTGGTTTATCAGTCAACGGCCGGTGGTATGGGCGCGGAAACTTAGGTACTGGTACTCCGAGCGGCAATTTCGTGGATAAAAAATGTGAGTAGTTTCCTTTGGGAAGCTGATGTACTGGGGCTTGCCCTTTCCTATCCACTATGGGAGAACAACCGTATGTCGGCTTTCCAAAAGAGATGTATTATAAGAGATTTATTTTCTGATACTATGAAAACAAAAGTGCTACGGAAAATGGGATATGAGGGAACGTATATCTATGTCTTGCAATACGAGTTCACCTTTCAGTATTTGTTTGCGTGGGAGAACGAAGTATTTAGGCAAGAGATTACAATAAAACCGGATTGGCATTCGTGGCGCAGGTGGGCGTGGTGGTTCGGGTATCTTGAACATCCATATACGCAAGACCAGTTAGAGCAAGGTGGGGAGGTTATTATTTCGGGCGCTATGTCCTCGATTGACGCGCTCAAAGCGGATAAGAAGCAATACAAGCGCAGAGAAGCCGAACGCAAGGCCCGAGTAAAGGTTGATTCGTCTTGTATGTGGCAAGCGCGTGCGAATTCTGCCGGAGAGCCGATCTACCTTTGTATTACGCACAACAAGACCGCGCCGATGGAGGAACATAAAAACCCTAAACATAATTGATATGGAGCAACACATTATTAGACCCGCCCACAATAAGCCCGCCGCAGTCTGCAAAAGTTGGCGACACATTTGCCACGAAGCAGAACGCTTGCGTGCTTATATCAAAGACGGAAAGTTTGAGGGAAACTATAAGAACGCATTCGCGATTTCTCACGCGCAGGTTTCTCACGCACCTCTCCACTTTTTTGTAATCAACGAGCAGATAGAGATAAAGGGATTGGAAAAGGGGCAGTTGAAGAAATGGTTTGGTAGTTGGTGCGTGATAAATGCTAAAATCATAGAAACAGAAGACTTGGTATATTTCCCTGACGCTTGTATGTCGTTCCCCTACAGAAAACCGAAGAATACAGATAGGTGGAATAAAATCACCGTAGAGTATTTTATACCCTTTCTATGGGGATGGAGAAAGGTAGCGCGCAAGTTCAAGGGACTGCCTTCGTTTATTGTGCAGCACGAAAACGAACATAGTTTAGGTAAAAACATTTATGGAAAGTGAAATACAAAATATACCCGCTTCAATGCCGTTGCAAATGGAGCGCAGCGAGAAACTGAAAGTATTTGCGGTTCTTTCAAAACACAATGACGTGCCGCACGAACTCGTCAAGGGTAAATTGGTGCTTGCGATTGTCATTTCTTACACTCCGGCAGAAGCAGTAATGGGCGCGACTGCTGTTCTGGCGCAATCCGGGAAGAATCCGCAGGAATACAATACGCCCTATATGCTTATTGGCAGAGAATTGGCGGGAGTAATACAGGTCGAATCTCCTGCCGTGCCGAGCGTAGAAGAAATACTCGCTGCTCCCCGCATACAGAAAGAGGCCGAAGAAGAAGCAGGAGTTACGGCGCGTGCCGATACGAGCGCAGCGACAAAATCAGCAGCCGATCTCGCTTCGTATGTGCGCTTTGTTTTTAGTAAGGCGGGAACTCGGGCCCAAAAGAAAACCGCAGAAGCGGTGATTGTGAAGTTTCAAAAGTATGCAAAAAGTTTTAATGCAGGCCATTAGAGAAAACAAGCCGATCCATTGCAAGAAGTGTGGATTGGTTCTTTTGAAAATCAGCGACATTGCGGCATTTCTATACGCGCCGGATGTTCAGATAACGGTTCGTTGCCGATGTGAAAAAGATAACCGAATTTCACTTGATAAAATGGTTGAGATTAGGATTGAGTTAATCGAAAAACAAATATAATAAGCATTTTCGGCAAGGAGTTTTGTGTGCCGTGGCAAGCGGCGGTTCGGAGGTTCCTTGCAAGGCCCTTGTAAGCCTTTTTGTGGCCTCCGAACCTTCTTGCCGAAAGTGCTTAAATATGAGAATACTTATATTTATCGCAGGAGTCATTTTAATAATTGGCGCGTATGTATGGATACTAACAATAGCGGCGATTAAAGATTTCGTAATCGAATGTTCCGAGTGGCAACAACTTGCGCAAGAAAATCCACAATTTGAACTAGACCCGGCGTTGATTGAATCGTGCGCACTAGAGGGAGTAACAATAAAATCTATCCACAGGTAAGCGCTTGACAGCGTTATTGAGGGAGAGGATAATAGAGTTGGTAGTGATATTACCTTACGAGGTAAGCGTGAATCGTATATTCCGGCTCTAAGGCGCCGCACTATCAATGTGCAATTCGTTAGATAACAACGATTGTATGTTGATAATGCGGCGTTTTTCTTTTATAAGTTTCGAGAACTGCCCCCCCACGAAAACAAATATCGGGTGGTAATTTCGGAACGGCGATGCTCGTGCGTTCTGGGTTTTCGCATCTACCTGATATTTAAGTAGGGGACAGGTCGAGGAGTCAAGTTGTTGATTGGGTGCGACGCCTTGCTCGAAAGGGTAAGGAAAACCTGACGGCAACTTTCCGGGGCAGTTCTTGAAGTTTAGAAATGACTAAAAGCAAAAAGTATGAAAGCTAAAAAAAAAAGAAAACCAAGTTATTGAAAGGAGTGCGGATTATAGAGGAGCACCGTATTTTGCTTAAAAGAATATCAGACGGTATCAGGGATGGAATGACGTTTGAGCAAGCGATGTTAAAGTTAGGTTATTCCCCGTCTTACGCAAATAGTTCCACACATCTAAAAGAAACCGATAGTTGGAACGCGCTGCTTGAACAAGAACTTGGAGACGGCGAATTGCTGAAGGTTCATAAGGAACTGCTGCATAATAGGAATTGGCGCGCGAGGGACTCGGCGCTCGATAAGGGATATAAATTGAAGAAAAAGTATGACAACACCCTCAACATTAAACACGGACTTGCAAACCTTACAGATGAAGAACTTGATATTGAATTCGCCGGAGTTATCAGAGCAGTATCAGAGGGGATTGGCGATTCTAAGAGAAAAAGCAAGACGCGCGGCAAACAATAAGTGTAAGAGTTTTATACCCAATGGGAAGTCCGAGCAGTTTATTAAAATGATTGGGGAGCAGAAGTCCTTTGTAAATCTTTTTATAGGAGCGAACGGAACATCAAAGACCGCCACCGGGGTGAACATTATCGCCAACATAATTTACGGCCCGCAGAATAAATACTTTGAATATCCGCTATTCCGCAAGTGGCCCCACATCAAGAGGGGAAGAATCGTCAGCGACCCGACGACCATCAAAGAAAAGATAATCCCGGAGTTAAAGAAATGGTTTCCGACCAATGAAGAAAAGAATATACCAGACGCGCCCTATGAAACGGCAAAAGAGGGCAGCGCGTTTGAGCGAAAGTTCCGCACCAACAATGGATGGGAGATTGACATAATGAGCAATGAGCAAGACGTGAAAGAGTTTGAGTCGGTTGACCTCGGGTTTATATGGTTCGATGAGCCAACGCCCAAAGACAAGTTTATGGCCTCTATTCTTCGAGGAAGAATGGGTATGATTGTCTTTTGGACTTTGACTCCTCTAACCTATTCAGCGTGGTTGAAGGATTGGCTGGATACCGCGTCAAAAGAAACAGCCGATTACGTTGAAGCGGAAATGGAGGATAACTGCAAAGACCCGGATCACGGGGTAAGAGGAATACTTGAACACGCTAACATTAAAAGAATGGCGGCGGCAATACCAGAGGACGAGCAAGAGGCGCGCGTGTTTGGTAAGTTCGGCCACCTGATAGGGCGCGTGCATAAGTTGTTTAGACGCAAGGTTCACGTCATTAGACCGTTCCCGATAAACGAACAGGATTTTACAACCTACAAGGCGTTAGACCCACATCCAAGAGTAGCAGACCACGTTTTGTATCTCTCGGTTGACCGACGGGGTACAAAGTACATCACCGGAGAGATTGTCAGCGAGGGGCTAGTGAAAGAGTTGCACAGTCGAATGATGTCTTTTGAATCAGCGATGAAGTATCGAGTGGAGGGCAGGATAATTGACCCCTCGGCTTTTAACACCGATCAGCACAGGGAACAGAACAGCGTGGGTCAGCAGTTGTTGGCGTTGGGCGAACATTACAGCGCAGGCAGTAAAGACCTTATGGCCGGTATCAAGCGAACGAATGACGCATTGAGTTACGTTGAAGCCAACGGCAAAATGGTGAAAGGCCCGGAACTTTATATCTTTGACACCTGCCCGGTAACGATAAAACAGTTAGACGAGTATGTATGGGCAGAGTGGAAAGGCCCGAGCAAAGACGACAAACAGCCCCGCGCTCGTCCAAAGGACGTGAATGACCACCAAGTTGAGAATCTGCACCGGCTACTGCTTTCAGAGCCAGTATTCACCCATAAGATTGTGTCGATAGGCAATGAAAGACTAGCCAATACATCAGGTCAGCCTATGTCGCCCGCCCACGCCTTTGACCCATTTGACAGCGACCTTGATCCTTTTGAATAATACTTGTGCTATAATAAAACTATGAGTTATCATCTCAAAAAAATAAAAGTTAATAACTCCAGCAACGAAGTTCCGAGCGTAGGCAAAGACCTTTCCGCCCCTTCGTTCTATATGAGCGCAGAGCAAATGCCGGAAATCAAAGATTGGGAAGTCGGGAAAAAGTATCAGCTCATTATTGAGGTAGAGCAAATATCCAAGAATGAGCACGAAAATTCTGTTCACGCTTCGTTCGAGATAGTCGCATATAAGCACATCCCCAAAAAGTCCATTGACGAGATGACCGATGAGGAGTTTGGCGAATATCAAAATCAGTCGGTCAACAAGGGAGAGCTTGCCTGATATGCCAGCAGCGTTTAATAAATGCAGGGCCGGGGGAGGTAAGATACGAACCAAGCGCGTGAGCAGAACTCACTATATGCGTATTTGCATTCCAAAGGGCGGGGGTTCGTCTGTCGCTGGCGAAACCCACCGCTACGTTTCTCTCACCAAGAGATCTCTCACCAAGAGAGAAAAGAAAAATGAAAGTTCCATCAGCATATAAAAAGTTACGGAATACATACGCAGACATAGAGCGTATGGTTGTTAAGGATGAAGCAATCGTGCCCGACATTATTCCGGTTGACCTTCAATCAAAGATTGTCCGGCAGGTGAATGAGGAGTATGACCTTGCGTATCCATACAACGAAGCAAAGAGATTACAACAACTTGCAAGACTGAAGTTATACAATAATCAAAGGCGGGACGCTGACGCTGTTGGCGATCCGCTTTTGTTTACTGTGTTCAATACAGTTCACGCGGCACTTTATGATGACCGGCTTATGGTGAATTGGGAAGGACGAGGCGGCGAGGGCGATGAAGACGTGGAGGAAAACCTGAACGCTCTCGCAGACTATGACTACGATATAATGTTGAAATCAGAGATTGATTATGAGTGGAACTGGGACGCGGAGTTCTTCGGGCGCGGGTTAGTCTTGATGATGGATTTTAACAGAGAAGAAGGCATTATGGCTCCAATGCCGGAAGTGATTGACGCGGGTTCTTGGATACGCGACCCCCGCGCTACTTCGGTGAACGGTAACAACGCGCGAGGCGCAGGGGCTATGAGGTTCGGGGGATTTGAATACGGAATGACCTATTGGGAGATGAAAGACAGTCCCGGATATTTCAACTATCAATCGCTCAAAAAAGACAGGGAAATAAAATCTCTCATAGACCAGACCCGCGAGGCAAGGGACACGGCGCAGGGCCGAGATTCTTTCAAGGCCCGAGAGGAAGCATTGAGTAAGTTCGGAAACTATGAGTTCCAACTGCTTAACTGGTTTACGACAATTAAAGGCAGGAAGTATCTTGTTACGCTTGGCAATCGGCGCTCAACGCTTGTCCGGCTTATTCCGCTTGACCGCTATGGCCGGTGGCCGATTATAGACCGAGCATTATATCCTCTTGCGAAAGATTGGGACGGAGTTTCTATTCCTGACCTGACCGAAGATAAGCAGAGGGCGCGTTCGTTGATTATCAATTTGGGAGTGAAAGCAGAAAAGATAGCCGATACCCCGACCTACTTGTTTGATCGCACAAAGATAAAGAATATGAACGACCTTAACGTGCGTATGCAGAAGTTCATTGGCATTGACGGCAGGGTAGATAATGCGGTTGTGCCAATGCAGAGAGCAAACGAACACCGTTATTCAGGTATAATTCTTGAAATACTTGACGCGGCCGCGCAAAGAGCAACGGCTACTCCTGAAATCCAACAAGGTGTTCAGCCGCAGCAAGAACGAACGCTTGGCGAACTACAACTGGTATCTTCAAAGGTTGATACCCGCTATTCTATGAACGCGAAAGTGTATGGGTGGAGTGAGCGCAGGTTTTGGCAGCAATGGTATCGCCTTTACAAGATTCATTTCAAAGACAAAATTGACGAAAAGATTGTGCGTATTCAGGGCGCATTAGCCCCGGTGTGGAGACCATTGCTAAAGGATAACATCATCGCGGACGTTGACCCGGACGCGAAGATTGAAAGCAAGGTTATCAGCGAAGCCAAGAGGCAACGCGAACAACAGTCGTTTGTGTCGTTTGCCGGACTTGCCCTGCAAGACCCCGAAAACAACAGGCGGTATATTCAGAAGCGTTTGGGTAAGCTGAACGGGATGACAAAGGAAGAAGTGGACGCCGCATTCCCCCCTACAGTAGATGAGTTGCAAGCAGAGGAAGAAAACGAACTGCTTAACAACAAGCAACTTCCGCCAATAGACGTGCAAGACGACCACCGCACGCATATTTCCATACACTCGAAGGCCAATCAGAATTCCTATGCTATGGCGCATATCAGAGCGCATAAGAAACTTATGCTTGTTAAGCGTAACCGGATAGACCTATTCCCGCCGCCAGTCGCACCGGCCTTTTCAATGCCCGGAGGCAAGCAGGTTCAAGCGAATCGGCAGCAGTCCACAGCGTTGCCCTCGCCTACAACTGCTACGCAATAATGCTTAATATAGACCCTAAAGATAAAAAAAGCGCTCAGCAGCTATTACGCTTAGGAAAGAACGGTGAGTTTTGGAAGATATTGTGCCAAGCCCTTGATGAGAGTATCCAGCATTTGCAGAATGAGCAGGACAGCGACGACCTGAAAGACCTTGATAGCGAGCGATACAAATTAGAGGCCGAACTGTTAAAGGCGAAACGGAGATTTTTGAAGCACCTGAAAAACTTGCCAGAAACTCTTGCGGCGTATCTTGAAGAACCGGCCGGTAACTCGGAGAATCCGATCAATTACGACCCGTTTTATTCGGAGGCAGAGTTGTCGAATCTTGAAAAATAGACGAGGTTTCAATGCGGTTGGTTGGGGTGAATGGTAACACGCCCAACTCATACTTGGGAGAAAGCGGGTTCGACTCCCGCCAGCCAATCGCATTGAGAACTTGTCGCGAGTTCTTGAAATAACCGTCCATTTTGGTAGTTACTCGCCATACTCTATCAAAATGTGTCAAGTATAAATTATATGGCAGAGCGAAATACCGACGCTGACCCTAAATTGGATGAAAACGGCAATCCAATATCGGGCGACGTCGAGGGTGAAGGGAGTTCACCTAAAATAAAATCCAAAACAGACGAAACAGACGAAGAAAAGGAAGCCGAACCCGAAATACCAGTGCGAAGAAGCGCTGAACAGCACATCATCGCACGACAGCAACGCACCATTCAAAAGTTGCGTTCAAAGGACAGCGATGACTTCCAACCACAGAAAGATGATGAGGAGGGCGAGGAAGATGAGGAAGATTCTTTGACCCCGGAAGCGCGCGGAGCAGTCCAAAGGGAAGTAGCAAAGGCAATAGGCCCGGTTGTGAAATCCCTTGCCTCAAAAGCCGATGACGACGAGCTTGGCGATTTAATCGCCAACGAGCCGGAAGCGGCAAAATACGAAAGGCGTATTCGGGCTTATATGGCACACCCTCACTACAAAGGTGTCCCGCCATCGGTGATTTATCACCATTTGGCATTCGACGACGCGGAAACAACCGGCGCGCGTCGAAAAAGAACTGCTGACCTCGAAGCGAATCAAAGTCGCGGAGGAGGTAGAACAAGCAGGCCGGCTGTTACCGGCACAGGAAACATTCCGACTGCTGATGAGCAGAACGAAATGACTGACGAGGAGTTTGAAACATTACAGAATCGGGCGCGTTCCGGGGAGTTTGTAAAGCCCGGTGAAGAATAAATAAAAACTCCCTAATCGCGGGTTGTGTCGCAACTACCCGCAAAATGGCAGGTAAGACCATTTCTTACCAAAAAGTATGGCTAATACGACAACTACCCAAGTAACAGGTGCAGTCAATAACTTTTATGACCGCACAATGTTGAAGGCGGCTCGCCCTTTGCTTGTCCACTTAAAGTGGGCGCAGGTGCGCGACCTCCCGAAACACGGTAGCGCCGTTATCAAGTTCCGCAGATACTCGCTATTGACCGCGAACACGACTGCCCTTTCTGAAGGCGTAACACCCTCCGGCAAGCAGTTGGCGATAACTGACGTAACCGCAACGGTCGCCCAGTACGGTGATTTTGTAACCCTCACGGACTTCCTCCAAATGACGACCCTTGACCCGCTTTTGACCGAAACTGCCGACCTTCTTGGACAGCAAGCCGGTAACTCTCTTGACCAGATTTGCCGCGACGTAATAATCGCGGGCACGACCGTCCAGTATGCGTCAACCGCAACAACTCGGGCTACGGTTACATCTTCTATGAAGTTGAACCGCGCAGAGATTAGGGAAGCAGTAAGAACATTACAGAACAACGACGCAATGAAGTTGACGAGACAAGTGAATCCGGCAACGGGTTTCAATTCCTCGCCCCTCGCTGCGTGCTTTGTAGGCATTGTAACGGAGAACACCCTCTTTGACCTAAAAAATGAAACGGGTTGGATTCCGGTACAGGAGTATGCCTCGCAGGCAGGCGTTATGGAAGGTGAAGTCGGCGCGCTAGATGACGTTCGTTTTGTTATGACTACGAATGCCCGAATCTTCGCGGCTGCCGGCTCCGGTTCTATTGACGTTCACGGGACGCTTATTCTCGCTGCCGAATACTACGCGATTTCGCGTATTTCCGGTGAAGCGTTGAAGAATATCGTCAAACCCCTCGGTTCAGCAGGAACGGCCGATCCGTTGGATCAGCGTTCAACTTCGGGCTGGAAAGCGACATTTGTTGCTACCCGCTTGAATGAGAACTTTGCTGTTCGTATCGAACACGCAGTTTCTTAACCGTGATTGAAGAATTGAGGTGAGAAAGTCGCATAAATTACTATTGTAGTAAAATCTATGGCCAAATCAGGATTAGTAAGGTTAGAACCATCGGCAACCAAGATTCCCGAAGAGTTAGACGCGCCAAAAGCGCCTAAAGCCCCAAAAGAATCGAAGTTGCGAAGCGGCGAATCTCGACTTCAACCGCCTGCGGCAGAACTGCCAGAAAGCCAAGAAGAAGGAGATTACCTTCGTAAGTATCAGGTTCGTAAGCAGACCCGTCCGGGCTCGCCCGAATCCGATCCGCCGAAAGGAAGTAAGGCAGAAGCGATGAAGAAGTTTCTTTTATCGCAACCGCGAGTCCGGTTCTTCATACCCCGTCCGCAAGGAGAAGACGTTTCGATAAGACAAAGCGTATGCCTTAATGGGTATCGCCTTGATTTTCCGAAGCAGTCCTATGTTGACTTGCCGCAATCAGTTGCAGATGTTCTTATGGAATCTCTGCAACAGACGGAAGAAGCGTTACAACGCAACCGGATTGACGGAAATAAAGAGAAAGAAGCCGCATTGTCATAAAGTTACGGAAATAGTCGCAAAAACTAATCGCCGAAAGGCATAATAGTATGGCTATCACACAGACAATTAAGTACCCAGAAAACGTCTTGCGTATGGCAGTTATTTCCTATCTTGATGATGGGACGGTTGCCGCGCGAAAGTTCGTAGTTGGGTTTAGGCCCCGTTATGTTCACGTCTTCAACGAAACCGACAGAATCGAAGAAGAATGGTTTGAGGGTATGGCAGACGAAGAAGGCCTGCTCCGGATTGCCAACGGAACGGGAACGATTATTACCGCAGACGGTATTACTCCCGCCGACGATGGATTCACGTTCGGGTTAAACACAACCATCCATATTACCAACAAGCAGTATTCGATATTGGTACTAGGTTAAGATTTCCTAACCCCGCGCAAGCGGATATGGAAAAAGTCGCAAAGTAATCGTATCCGGTAGTGAAGCGACACACTTCTACGCCGGACACACAAACTTATGGGAGCATTTTCAGAACGAATCGCAGAAGACGTAGTACGTCAACTGTCAGGTTCAAGATACCAGTCATTGGCCCGACACGGATTGTCGCAGTATAGGCCAGTCGCGGGCAGAGTGTTCTTCGTAATGGCTACATCAGCCACGAATTACACACAGTTCGTAGAAGACCACCCTGATTATCGGTCAAGCGATGGCGTTGTAACGGCAGCAGCCGTTTATAACACCATTGACGCCGCAGTCGGGGCTTGCACCGCCAATCAAGGCGATGTGATTTTCGTTTCTCCTAACTATACCGAAACCGTATCCGCGGCCGCAGGGTTAGACCTAGACGTTGCGGGCATTTCGGTTATTGGATTGGGGAATGGCGATAACCGGCCGGTTGTGAACTTCACAACGGCTACTACGGCAGATGTGGACGTGGACGCCGCGAACATTCTCGTTGAGAATATCCGATTTACCGGAGGTTTTGACGCGCTTGTCGCGCCTCTCGACGTGAACGCTGCCGATTTCTCGCTTATCAACTGCCAGTACCGTGATGTTACGGGGCAATGCACGGATTTCTTGCTCGCGGATAACGCCGCAAATCGTATGCGGGTTATCGGACTCGTCTATCAAGGCGATTCAGTAGCAGGAACAGACTCCGGTATTGCAATCGTGGGCGCAGACCAAGTTGAAATTGGTTATCTTTATATGGACGGCAACTTTGCTGTTGGCGGAATAGATATTCGCACCACGGCCGTTGTTGACCTTTGGGTTCACCATTTCACCTTTCGCACGCGGAACAACGCCGACATCTTCATTATTGACACCATTACGGGGTCAACGGGGATGATTGAGAATGGCTTTATCCGCTTGCAGCAAAACGAAGCGAACATTACCGAGGCAATCACGGGCGCTACGTTCGTGTTGTCGGATAATATCTGGGTAGTCAACCTCGCTAACGAAAAAGCGGTGCTGATAAACTGGGTGGCTTCGACAGACGCCTAATAATGATTTTCTCTTGGCGGCTCTCTTTGCAAAAAGCAGAACCGCCCCCCTTGGGGGGGGGAATGGTCGCAAAATAATAATTACACAAATATATGTTAAATAATGATCGTTTCCCTTTCGGTCTTGCGGGCGAAGGTTGGGAAATAGAAGAAGCCCGTCCTGCGGCGTTCACGGGCGGAACGGCAAATACTCGCGGAGATAAGGACGGCACAAAGCAAACGCAAACACTTTTTACCGTTACCGGAAACGTTCTTGTCCGTATTTTTGGTATTGTTACAACCACATTGGTTGGAGCCGGAACTCTTGAAGTGGGAACTACGGCTGCTACTGCAGGATTGATAGCACAGGTGTCTGACGCCACTACATTGGCCGCAGGCGATATTTGGCTTGCCGCTACGTCTCCCGCAGGCCCGCGTCTTCTTTCTGACGTGCTTGGGCCGTATATTGTCTCAAATGGACAAACTATCGGGGAGAAGTCAGGAACGGCAGATATTACTGCGGGACAGATTCGCTATATTTGCCTGTGGCGCCCACTTACACCGGATAGCAAGGTTGTAGGTATATCTGAAGTATAAGAAACTCCACGGAGTATTTGACTCCGTGGAGTGAGGCGAGAAGTCGCTATCTCGCGTAATCTGAATATGAGAGAACGAAGTTACAACAAAGGAAATAAATGTGAAACTTGCGGAGTAAAAACCGTAAACGGATTCTTTCATTGTAAAAAGCATAGAGTTATTACGGAAGAAATGAAAATGGCCTATAGAGAGGGACAGTTAAAAAGGGTAAGCGAAGGACGTCATAATACGTATAAAGCGTCAAGACATTATTGGACGCTTCATCATTGGGTGGTAAGTCATCTGGGAAAACCGAAAAAATGTGAGCACTGCGGGGCAGATAATTTGGGTGGACATAAAATCCATTGGGCAAATAAAAGTCGCAAATACTTTCGAGAATTAAATGATTGGATCCGATTGTGTGCACCTTGCCACGGAAAGTACGATGCACGCAATAATAATCCTTTCCGAGGCCTACGACCGGTACCCAACTCGCGGCTCTAATCCGCAAAAAAACACGAACAAACTCAACCACCTTTACAGACGCGGATATGTTGGTTGATGTAAATATCTTCAAAGATGAGATTTCGTCTATGATTGTTGAACGCAACAATGGAATGTTTCTTGTTCCCGCCACTTTTGATTTAGTTGCGGACAGACGAGAGTACTTTATTGGAGATGACATTCTGAATCGAATACACAAACTAGAAATTAAGTTTGCTGCTGCAGATTCTCGCTTTCCTTCTACTTATATTAAGGATTACGGCGGTTCTGAAACCGAAAGCGAGATTGTAAAGATTTACTCAAACGCTCCCGGAGGATTCGCTCATACTATTCGACGCAGAGCTTTGTTTATTCTATCGGGTACGATTATCGGAGTTACCGGGGGCGGAAGATTGTGGGCGCACGTTTTTCCGGCCGATCTTGTGAATCTTTCCGGTACGGCAGGATTAGAAGCTGACCCCACAACTACGACATTTGGCTTCCCAAGACAGTTTCACGAATTATTGGCCCGGCGCGTAGCCATTGAATATAAGGGAAGACAGCCAAAGCCAATTCCTCTAAATCAAATGGACTTACGTTATTCCGAAGATTTGGAAATACAACTTGCGGCTATTTCTCACACTGATAATTCCGGAGAGATAATCGGAGAACTTCCCGAGCCGGCCGCTTATGGAAATGACGGTTGGGATTATTGACTTTTGTGAGGTATTTTTCTTGTGAAGAATATCTCAAAAAGGTCGCAATTAAAATTAAGTAACTAAAATGAGAAGATACGCAATCGAAGGACAAACACCCGCAGGAACAGACTTAACGATTCTGTGTCTTGTGGCCGCAACTACAACTCGCGGACGTATTTACGATGTTGTAATCGGTTCAGACGCTACTCCTGCTGATGTTGCTACCGAGTTTAACATAATCAGAGGAACTGTGTCGGGAACGGGAACCGCAGTAACTCCCCGAGCTCTTGACCCGGCAGACCCGGCAGCGTTGCTTGCTGGAGAAAGAGGAACTTTTACAGGACAGACCAAGACGGCTAACAGCGCAATGGTAAACATTGCCTTGAATCAGAGGGCGACATTTCGTTGGGTCGCCGCTCCTGACGGAGAAATTGTTGTCCCCGCTACATCAGATAACTGGGTTGGTGTCGAGAGTATCGCTTCCGGTGGA
>Ga0185320_10568991_pt1 | contig 16221 bp, 17 predicted proteins | sample OV2TP2_FD_128023 | JGI IMG/M metagenome (GOLD analysis project Ga0185320, IMG submission 128023) | Hot spring microbial communities from Beatty, Nevada to study Microbial Dark Matter (Phase II) - OV2 TP2 (SPADES assembly) (version 2) | ecosystem: Environmental > Aquatic > Thermal springs > Hot...
TACCAGAAATCCGGATTTCTAATCCGGACCGAAGCGTCAGGACGGTTATTTATAGAAAGTTCGTAGTGGTAGCACTGGAAATTAGGACAGATTATTATTAAAAGTTCATGTAAGTTGCAGCGCATATCCTGACGAGTTATTATAAAAAGCTCGTGCAGCTTCCAACGGTGGCAAAATCAATTAACAATGTAAATTGAAGAAGCCAATTTAAGCGGGCTTTTTAATTTTCATGCTTATCTCCACCCGTATCAACCACTACTCTCATCCGCCACCATAAGCTCTTGCTTTTTGCCAGATACAATTTCAAAAGTGTGTTATCAAAGTGCACATCCACCTATGCACTATTTAATCAATAGTGCACTTGTAATTGTGCAATAAAATGATAAATTTGCACATTCAGATATGCAGAATGGAAGAATTAATGGAAATATCAGAAAAACTCGTTGCTGAAGCACCTGCCGGCTTTAAGCGCTACCTGATTCAAAAGATAAACTGGACAGACAGGCTTATCGGCATTAAAGGGGCAAGAGGCACCGGCAAAACCACCCTGCTTTTACAATGGCTTTCAGGAAAAAAATGGCCTCTCTCCCAGGCTGCCTATTTTTCGCTGGACGAACTCTATTTTACAACACATTCGCTCCTGGAAACAGCAAAGCGCTTTCACCAGCTGGGTGGAAAACTATTGGTGCTGGATGAAGTTCATAAATACCCCGGATGGGCGGCTGAAATCAAGAATCTGTATGACCGCTACCCCGATCTGCAGATCATTTTTACAGGTTCATCCATTATTGATATTTCCCGGGAGGAAGGCGACCTCAGCCGTCGGGCAATCATGTATGAATTAAAGGGCCTGTCGTTCCGGGAATACCTTGCATTTTTTCACGGGCAGCATTTTGACCCGCTCAGCCTGGAAACACTCTTATCCCCGGTGGCAGCACTAAGGGAACACTTTCCACCCGATTTTAAACCGCTGGCCCATTTCAGGGATTACCTGGAATATGGATACTACCCGTTTTCTGCAACAAACAGGGAGAGTTATCACCAAAGATTGAGACAACTGGTGCGCATGGTGGTAGAGTATGATATGGCAGAACTGAAAGGCTTTGATATACGCCATGCAAAAAAAATGCTTCAACTGCTCTATGTAGTGGCTCAGCAGGTGCCCTTTAAACCCAATATCAACAACCTTGCTGCAAAAACAAAAATTCACCGCAATTCCATCAACAACTACTTATATTTTCTACGCGAAGCAAGACTTATTCATTTGCTTTATCCGGAAGGAATCAGTGTGGCAGTATTGCAGAAACCTGAAAAAATTTTTATGGAAAACACGAACCTGCTTTATGCCTTATCCGAGATGGAACCCTCGGCCGGCACAGTACGGGAAGTTTTTTTTAACAATCAGCTGAGTACACGGCACCGGGTGAATCATTCGGGAAAAACAGATTTTGCTGTGGACGGCAGGTTTTATTTTGAAACCGGCGGCAGAAATAAAAGCCGAAAGCAGGTTACCGATTTACAGAATGCCTGGGTTGTAAAAGATGGATTGGAATACCCCGCTGGCCAGTCCCTTCCGCTTTGGTTATTTGGTTTTCTTTATTAAAATTTTGCCTTTGTTGCGGCAAGGTACATATCGGTTTTCTGCTCTTCCGTCAGCACCATCCGTACATTACCTAAATGATCTTTGATGAAATAGTCATAATTGAAGGATGTCGTTCCCGGCCTCATCCGGCCTTCTTCATGAGCTCTGAATTGTAATACAACATTCTCATACACTGCACCGGCAACATATACCGCTGTTTTCAATGGCTGGCCGGTTTCATTTACTTCTTTCTTCAGCTTGTTGCCTGTGGCATCGTAAGTGTAGGAAATTGTTGCTTTTCCGGTAACGGTAATAACCGATGGCAGGTTCAGATGATTATAGGTAATACTGTTGATTTTTTTATTATGGCATCATAGCCCGGGGTCTCGCCTCACACAGAGGCCCGGCGGTGAAGACCTCAGGCGGACAGAAAATAATCTTACCTTTATTACACTTCAAGCCAAAACCTTCTAATATGAGATCAATTCTACTTCTTTGTATTATTTTTTCGTCCTGCACTCCTGTTAAATTTATCCCTCTAAAAAATAGTTACGCAGATAAACCTTTTGAACAAACCGTAGACAAAAGCAAGGATCAGGTTTGGGAAAATATAATAGACTTCTTTGCTAAAAACGGTTTGTCTATAAGATTAATTGATAGGACGAGCGGTCTTATTATTTCTGATAAAACCGCTTTAAAATGGACGTATGAAAAAAAAGACGGGAGTTTGGAATTTCCTTTAGCATGGGCGGCTGTTCCAAAAGTAATTAACACCGGCAATAATATGCCCTATAAATTTTTAACTGTTAATGGGGATTGGAATATTAGAATAAAAGAATCTTCAGGCGGGACTCTTATAAATATTAATCTCGTAAATATAAACTGTTATGCCAGTGCCTATACACTTGCCTCTAATTCGCCATCAGCAATTACTGTTGCGGGAGTTAAGTCAACCGGTAATTTTGAAAAATTAATTTTTGATAATATTTAATGATCATAGATATCGTAGGAAAAGTTACTTATGTCACTTCGGGGTCTCCCCTCTCCATCAAATTTAGTGAAACTGTCTGCGAGGGGTTTGCATGTGCTGCATTGTGGGCGGCGCAACCCTTCGCTGATAGTAAAACCCCATTCACAATTTCCTAAAATCAATTGGCTCTTAATTTTTTATTTCTCCCTTTTCTTAGTATGATGCACTGCAATGACATGAAATTAATATTTCAATTTTCTTTGTGTATTCGTTTTGCCTTTGTCGGTTGCCTCCTTCAGCTCCGAAGCACGCCTTCGTTGCTGTAAGGCGTGGGCAAGCGCATAGCCCACCAACGAACCGAACCAAGGAAATCCTAACCTTTCAAATTTAAATTAATCCCGGATATGTGTGAGTTTATTACCTGACCATAATAATGGATTCCTCATTTTCGGCTGTTGGTACGCCTCCCGCATAGGCTGGGCTGCATACGCACCAGTGGCGTACTGATTTCTTAAAGTTACCAACGATGGCAAAAAAAAAATTTTAATCCGTGAAGATGGGAAGCAGATAATTGCGGGCAGCAGATGAGTAATTCAAATACTTTAATTGCTATTTTTGCCGCCTTCGGAGACTTGCTCGAGTGGTTGAAGAGGCACGCCTGGAAAGTGTGTATACCGGAAACGGTATCGAGGGTTCGAATCCCTCAGTCTCCGCCAACTTTCAGATTCCAAACAATTCTTTCGCATTCCCCGTGGTGATGTTTGCTATTTCTTCCTTTGCCATAGCTTTTATTTCGCCCAGCTTCTCTACCACATACTTCAGGTTGCTGCATTCATTTCTTTTGCCGCGAAAAGGAACCGGCGCCAAATAAGGTGCATCAGTTTCCAGCACCACGTTTTTCAAATCAATTTCCGCCATTACTTTATCCAGGTCTGAATTTTTAAATGTGACCACTCCCCCGATGCCAAGATAAAAACCAAGGTCAATGATTTTTTTTGCCTGCTCCAGGCTGCCCGAAAAACAATGAAAGACGCCTTTCAGCTTGCCCTGCTGATGCTCAACAATTACCCCGATGCATTCATCCAGCGAATTGCGTGAATGAATCACCACCGGGATATCAAATTCCAATGCCAATTCAATTTGCGTATGGAAAGAATCGTACTGCTCTTTCGTAAAACTGAGATCCCAGTAAAAATCAAGACCTGTTTCTCCTACAGCAATAAATTGCCTTTGTTCAAAATAATTTCTCACAATATCGAGCTCATCCTTATAGTTTGCCTTCACCGAGCAGGGATGAAGCCCCATCATGGCCCGGCATTTTTCGGGGTAAACTTCCTCGGCATGCAGGGTGGCGTCATGTGTCTTGTTGTCAATTGCAGGCATCAGCACCAGCCCAATGCCTTCATTCTCAGCCCGTGCAAGCATTTCGGCCCGGTCCGTGTCAAAATCCGGCAGGTAAATATGACTATGGGTGTCAATTATCATAATTTTACATTGGTTCTCAGGAACAAAGCTGCCAAAAAAATCTTAACAAACCCTTAAACCAAGTTCAATATTTAACGTCAGACAATCGTTAATAAATGAATCCTAAAATCTTCGTTATGAAACTGATTTTCAATCCTGCTAAAACCGCCGCCCTGCTCCTTTTTTCCGCCCTGCTATTATTCAATGGATGTAAAAAAGAAACCAGCGCCGCTGCTGAAGAAGAATTTGCTTCGCAGGCTTCCTCGGAAGCTGATGCAGAATCTGACGATATTTTCAATGAGGTTTTCGACAATGTGATGGGTGTAAATGCTGATGTCGCTTTGGGCGGAACCGGAGTGTTTGGGCAGATGAATTCGGGCAGTACCGGCAGTACAGCACGTACCAATTCCTGCCCCAATGTTACCATTACGCACATGAATGCTCCCGACCCCTTCCCTGTAAAAATTGTAATGGACTTCGGCACCGGCTGCGTGGGCCGTGACGGCAGAACCCGTTCTGGAAAAATCATTTCAGTTTATACAAACAGGCTTGTCAAGCCCGGCGCAAAAGCTACTACCACTTTTGACAACTATGTAGTGGAAGGCATCAAGGTGGAAGGTACACATATCATCACCAACCAGAGTGTAACACCCACCAATACAAACTGTCTTACCCATATTTGGAAAGTGGTGGTGGAAGGTGCAAAGCTTACCAGGCCCAATGGCAATTTTACCGAATGGAACAGTACAAAAACCATCACCCAGGTGGAAGGAATGTGTACACCTTATATTGCGCTTGATGATATTTATAAAATAACAGGCAGCGCAAATGGCAAAGTGAAACGAGGCGATTTGCTGGTTGCATGGAGAGCTGAAACAGTTGAACCCCTGATTAAAAAATTCAGCTGCCGCTGGCTGGTAAAAGGAATTATTAAAATTGTACGACTGAACCTGAGCACCAGCTCACCCTGGGTGGCAACCATTAATTACGGCAACGGGGAATGTGACAATAAAGCCCTGGTAACCATCAACGGGGTACCCCATATAATTACTTTGCCGTAATTAAAAAATTATTATACCTTTAAACCAGTTTTCATAGGGTACGGATTAAAAACGGGCCAGGGTTTCTACCCAGGCCCTATTAGTTAATAAACTTACCAGACGAATATTTCACTCCAGCGATTTAAACACAAACCCTTTTTCTGAAAAATAACCAAGCACCCGCGGCAGGGTATATTCAAGACGTGGGCGGGCTTTCTCACTGTCATGAAAAACCACAATCGAACCGGGTCCGGCTGTTAATAAAACATTACCGAGGCATTGCTGTGGCGAACATGAAGTATCAAAATCGCCGCTTACAACATCCCACATCACTACTTTGGGCTCCTTGCCTTTCATTACCGGCTTCAGGTTTTTTGCCTGGAATGACGTGATGCGGCCGTATGGCGGACGAAACATAGCGCTGTCAATATAGTTTGAAGCTTCTGCCACATCACGCAGGTACACCTCATTGTCTGTCTTCCACCCGTTGGGGTGAGTGAATGTATGATTACCCACAGCGTGACCTTCTTTTAATATTTGTTTATACACTTCCGGAAAATCAATCACATTTTTACCAATACAAAAAAAAGTGGCCAGGGCACTGTGCTGTTTCAGTTGTTTTAATACAAAGGGAGTCATTTCGGGGTGGGGGCCATCGTCAAATGTCAGGTACAGGGCCTTTTCAGTGGCCGGCATATTCCATAAATAATCATCGTAAATTCTCTTTATCCACCACGGTGTTTTTACGAGGTAAAACATTTTGCTCAATAATTTCAGTTCCGGTTAATCGTTTTAGATTTTTGCATGTCTGATCGCAAACAAAAAAATCAATCCTTATGAAACTAAACAAAATCTTTACCCTGTTATCACTTACCGCCCTCTTTTTTTTATCGGCCTGTAAAAAAGAGAAAGAAACAAATGAAGAAGTGGAAACCACCTTCCGGCTCAGCGGCGACCAGGCAATATCCGAAAGCCTCGCCGATGATGCCAATGTTGTTTTCCTGGAGGCAGCATTTAATGCAGGCCTGGCCAATGGCCGAAGCAGCCAGGTATTGCAATCCACCAATACGCTCAGCTGTGCCTCTGTATCCGTGACTCCGCAAAATTCTTTTCCCAAAACAATTGTGATTGACTTTGGCGCCGGCTGTACTTCGCAGGACGGCATCACCCGCAAAGGAAAAATCAATATTGTGCTGTCTGATTCAGTACATCACCCCGGGGCTACTGCTGTAATGACATTTGATAATTATTATACTGAAAATTATAAAATTGAAGGCACCATTACCTGGACCAATACCAGCACGCCAAACGGTATCAGCTGGACCAGGGAAATAGAAGACGGTAAGGTAACTGCCCCCGGCGGCAATTATTACTGGCTGCATGAAGGAACAAAAACCGTGACACAAACCGCCGGAGCCAATACACCGCTGAACCTGCTGGATGATGTGTATTCCATCACAGGCAATCATACTGTGACTAACGCAGCCGGCAAAAGCAGAACCGCCACCATTATTGAGCCGCTGGAAAAGAAAACCATTTGCCATAATGTGAGCAAGGGCAAAGTGAAAATTGAAGGCCCCAATCATTACGCTATTGTTGACTACGGCGACGGCGCCTGCGACAGGGTGGCAACCATTTCCATTGACGGCAATCCGCCCCGCACCATTTTGCTGCCATAAAAATCCGAACCCGCGAATCAGAAACCGTCTTCTTTGCAGGACGGTTTTTTATTTGTAAAAAATAGAAAAGCGGAAACTTATCTTTGCCGCCTATGGCAAAAAGAGTAAGAGTACGGTTTGCTCCATCGCCTACCGGCGGCCTGCACATGGGCGGTGTGAGAACCGTTTTATACAATTACCTGTTTGCAAAAAAAAATCGTGGTGATTTTATCCTGAGAATTGAAGACACTGATCAAACCCGCTATGTGCCCGGCGCTGAACAATATATTTACGATTGTTTAAAATGGTGTGGCCTTGAACCCGACGAAAGTCCCGTACACGGCGGCAGCTACGGACCGTACAGGCAGAGTGAAAGAAAAGAACTGTACAGGCAATACGCTGAACAACTGGTGAAAGATGGTTTTGCCTATTATGCTTTTGATACCCCCGGTGACCTGGAAAAGATGCGACATGCCCCGATAGCGGCGGGAGCCAAAACAGAACAGGTGAACACACAGCAATACGACAGCACTGTGCGGATGAAGATGCGAAACTCATTGGCGCTGCCGGAAAGCGAAGTAAAAAAATTGCTGGAAGCAAATACACCGCATGTCATCCGCATCAAAATGCCGCAGCATGAAACGGTTTACTTTACTGACATGATACGCGGCGAAGTGCATTTCGATACATCAATTATTGATGATAAAGTGCTGCTGAAAGCCGACGGCATGCCTACCTATCATCTTGCCGTGGTGGTGGATGATTATTTGATGAAAATCTCTCATGTCTTTCGCGGCGAAGAATGGCTGCCCAGCGCCCCGGTACATATATTATTATGGAAATATTTTGGCTGGGAAAACGAAGTGCCGCAATGGGCGCATTTGCCGTTAATACTCGGACCCAATGGAAAACTGAGCAAACGCGACGGCGCCAGGTACGGTTTCCCTGTTTTTGCCATGCGATGGACTGACCCTAATACCGGTGAAACAGTGGAAGGTTTTAAAGAGAAAGGATTTTTGCCCGAAGCCTTCATCAATTTTCTTGCGCTGCTGGGCTGGAACGACGGCACCGAGCAGGAGATTTTTACCAAACAGGAGTTGATTGAAAAATTTTCGGTTGAAAGAGTGCATAGTGGCGGGGCAAAGTTTGATTATGAAAAAGCCAGGTGGTTCAATCATGAATGGATAAAGAAGTCGGAGGTCGGAAGTCTGATGCCGGAAGTCAGAAATCTGATGTTTGAAAAAGGCCTGACTGATGTTGATGATGGTATTTTATCGAAAGTGATTTGTCTTGTAAAAGACCGCTGCACCTTGCTGACGGATTTTTATGAGCAGAGCTGGTTTTTCTTTCGTGCGCCGGATAAGTGGGATGTGGATGCGGTGAAGCCGAAGTGGAATGATGCCAAAAAACTTTTCTTTGCTGAAGTGATTCGCAATTATGAATTGAATAACGACTGGACAACTGGCACGCTGGAAAAAAATTTCAAAGAAATTGCAGCGGTGAATGAAATAAAACCCGGCGATGTGCTGCTGCCCTTCCGCATCATGTTGGTAGGCGGCAAATTCGGCCCGGGGGTGTTCGACATTGCTGAAATACTGGGAAAAGCAGAAACCATCAATAGGATAAAAAAGGCATTAAAAGTATTTTCATAATTTCAGGTAATGAACCGCCCCATTCGAGTTTTGGTCGCAAAAGTAGGATTAGACGGCCACGACCGCGGCGCCAAGGTAATTGCCACAGCCCTGCGTGACGCCGGTATGGAAGTGATTTATACCGGTCTGCGGCAAACACCGGAAATGGTGGTGAATGCCGCCCTGCAGGAAGATGTAGACGCCATCGGCATCAGCATCCTGAGCGGGGCGCACATGACCGTGTTTCCGAAAGTGATGAACCTGATGAAAGAAAAAGGAATGAATGATGTGCTGCTTACCGGTGGGGGCATCATACCAGAAGAGGATATGAAAAAACTGCATTTAATGGGCGTGGGAAAACTCTTCGCTCCGGGCACGCCTACTTCGGAAATTGCCGGCTATATACGGAACTGGGTAAAAGAGAACAGGAGTTTTTAGAACCCATCTCAAAAGTCAATGATCACAACACAGTGGCACAGAGATAAAGAGCTGCACAGAGAATTTACCTCTGGGTCGACATCTCTGTGTAACACAGTTTCTCAAAATCTCTGTGTTAAAATTACTTTTGAGATAAGTTGTAATAAAAGTGATGCCCCGGCAGCGGGGCATGGCGTTTCTTACAAGAGAAAGATGTATGACAGGACAAAGCAAGGAGTAATATTTATGCAGCTCTTTTATCAGCCATCACTTCTTCTTTTTTAACCGACAAATAGCCCGCCGGTACTGCATCCTCAGCCCGGAATGCTTCACTGATGCCTCTCAGCACATTCATTTTTGAACCGGGAAAACCCGTGACACTGCCCCTTGTATTTTTATACACCAGCAATGAATTGCTCACGCCGGGTGTATGCATGGTGTATGATCCGAAACCGATAGCCTTTTTCAGTATCAGCAATCTCCTCTTCAGTTCATACAAGTATTTTCCTTTTTTGTATTTTGAAAGCAGGAATATGGTAAGTAGTGTCAGCATTTTCTTTTTTTTAATTTCATACCAATAATACACCTGCCGGTGGTGGCAAAGCAAGTTTGAATTATTGAAAGGGGGATATGGGTAAACGAAAGGCAGGAAAAGCAGATTGAAACGTAACCCGGTTATGCCAACTGGAGCAATTTCAGCGATGGCCGTTTCAAGCGCAACGTAAAAGACGATGTGCCGGGACTTGCCTTCATCACCAAACTGCGCCCGGTTACTTATACGCTGGATGTGGATGCCATTAACGATTTTAACTCAAAAGATTTACCTGCAGATAAAAAACTAAAAACGCTGAACCCGGAAAAGAAAAATGAAGTATACACCGGCTTTATGGCACAGGAAGTGGAACAGGTGGCACAATCACTGGGTTATAACTTCAGCGGTATTGACAAGCCGCAGGATGCAGGCAAACAGACTTATGCTCTCCGCTACAGCGATTTCGTGGTGCCGCTGGTAAAAGCCGTGCAGGAGCAGCAGAAGATGATTGAAGAACTGAAAAAGCGCATTGAAGAGCTGGAAAAAAAATAAGGGATTTTTTTCGGTAAAAAATTGATAGCAACTTTGGCAAAGCGTAGCGCTTTGCCAAAGTTTTTTTTGCCCGTTGGAAAAAGCAGGAAATGAATAGTACCTTTAAGGTGTGAAAAGGGAAATAAAAATATTCAAATCATTTGAAGAGCAGGAGCGTTATCATCTTGAACTCCTGCGACAAACAACTCCCCTGGAAAGATTCAGAAATCTTTACAGAATGCAGCAGCTTTCAGCAAAATTTCATCCACCCGCTGATACCGCACGAAAAATAATTATCCAAAAAAATGGACGTACTGAATGAAGAATTTCTGCTGTTCCTGAAATGTGCCCGGCAAACAGGATTACGTTATCTGCTTATCGGCGGCTATGCCGTCAATTACTACGGATACAACCGGAATACTGACGACCTTGATGTGTGGCTGGCTCCAACCAATGAAAATAAAATCAGCTTTATCAATACGCTGCTTTGTATGGGTTATAATGAAAATGAAGTGCACCCTCTGTATGAAGAGGATTTTTCTAATTATTTTATGGGTACAATTGGCGGAAGTAACAGCAGGATGGATGTGTTAACGATTGTACATAAAAATTTTTCATTTGATGAAGCTGAAAAAAACAAAGCAGAATTTGAAGTGTTGCCAGGAATTTTTATGCAAATAGTTCCCTATGATTTATTAAAAGATATGAAACTCCGCTCCGCCCGTCCCAAAGATCACTGGGATATTGCCAGGCTGGAGGAACTCAGAAACAAACCAACCGGTGACAAAGAAAACGGGTAGCTACCTGTCGAACCACTTTTTAAACGCCGGCGCTTTTTCCCGGCTTACGTCCTGTTCCATTTTCAGCGGCGGTTTCAATGTGAGCACCAGCTTCTGGTTTTCCTGCGGCTTCACGCTTTGTATGGCGTCAATGTGCACAATGCTTTGCCGGTTGGCCCGATAAAAAGTTTTCGGGTCAAGCAACTCCTCTACTTCATCCAGCGTGGTGAAATCGAGAATATGCTTATCGCCGCCGAAGGTGAGAATGTAATTCAGATTATCCCGGTAAAAACAGGCAATGTCTTTTGTCATCACCGGCAACCACTGGTTGCGGAATTTTACCACAAACTTTTCTTTGTACGAAGGCGCCCCGTGGCCGGGGTTGGTCATCATCTGCAGCAGCTGCTGCATATCTTTCGGGTATTGGGTACGGCTTTCCACAATGGCCCGGCCCTTGTCGATGGCTTTTTTCAAATCCTCGTTATCAACCGGCTTCAGCAAATAGTCCACACCATTTACTTTAAATGCTTTGATGGCATACTCATCATAAGCCGTGGTAAAAATTACCGGGCATTTCAGTTCGTAGCGTTCAAAGATTTCAAAGCTCACCCCGTCGCTGAGCTGGATGTCGGCAAACACCAGGTCGGGCTCGGCATGCTCCATAAACCAGCGCCGGGCAGTTTTCACACTCGGCAGCACTTCCTCAATTTTAATATCCGGCGCCACATCAGCAATCTTGTGCTGCAGCTCTTTTGCAATCAGGCTTTCGTCTTCGATGATGACTGCTTTCATGTCGGAATTTTTTAAGTGTTAAACAATCGTCGCTTCCATTTTACAACAAAGGAATTTTAACCGTAAAATTATTTTCATCCTCCTTTATCAGCATAGGCCGGTCGCTCAGGTAATGATAAAGCGATTCCATATTGGCCAGTCCCTGTTTGTTGCTGGTTTCCACAAAATTTTTCTTTTGCAGGTTGTTTTGCACCAGCAGATAATCATCTTTTACAAACAAATCAATCTGCAGCGGTGCGCTGTTGTCGGCCACATTGTGCTTGATGGCATTCTCCACCAGGTTTTGCAGCGTCACCGGCACAATCTTGCGGTGATAGTGTTCATCATCAATATTCATATTTACAACCAGCGCATCTTCAAAACGGGTTTTTTGCAGGTCAATAAACAGCTGCACGGCTTTCAGCTCTTCGCCCAGCGGCACGGTTTCGGTATCCCTGTTTTTTAAAATATAGCGGTACACTTTGCTCATTTTGTCGAGAAATTCGCCGGCCAATTGCCGGTCCATACGTATCAGGCTACTGAGCGATGTGAGAGAATTAAAAAGAAAATGCGGGTTGAGCTGTTGCTTCAGGCTTTCATACATCACCAGGGCTTTTTCTTTTTCCAGCAGTTGTGCCTTGCTTTCCAGTTCGTGCAGCTGTTTTTGTTTGGCTATGCGAAACCGGTAAAAAAGAAACAGCAGCAGGCCGGTGAGCAATACCATGGCGCCATAAAACCAGGCAGACCTGAAGAAAGGTGTTTTGATATGAATCATCAGTGTTGTTTCCGGTGTTTCCCATGCGCCGTTCCGGGCTTTTGCTTTCAAGCGGAAAGTGTAATTGCCCGAAGGGAGTTTGTTGTACACAGCCTGGTTATCTGCCCCCGCAGGCACCCAGGTTTCGTCAATACCTTTCAACATGTATTCAAAGGAATAGGGAAAGGTCTCTTTATCTGTCAGCAACCCGAATTTCAGCGAAAGAAATTTTTCATCGGGATTCAGGCGAATTGAATTTTCATCGCCGATGAATCTTTCTTTACCGGCTATATTCACAGTGCCAATCAATGGCTGTTTTATATGTGGTTTCAGCGTTAGCCGCTCTGGAAAAAATTCAAGAATACTATTTTGTATGGTAACCACAATGTTGCCGTTGGAAAGAAGGGTCATACCGTTATTAAAACTCTGGTTTTCGCCCAGGGGCAACGAAAAATTATAAAAGCTGCCCGTTGAAGGTGTAAACACTGAAAACTTATTATTGGCAGCGCACCATATATGGCTGTTGTTGTCGGCTACCACAGTCTGCAGATGATTTATAACGAGTCCATCGCTTTCAGTCCAGTATTTTACTGACCGGGTTGCCGGAGTAAAACAATATAACCCCACTCCTATACTTGTCATCCATAACTTTCCATCTTTGTCCATATACACGGAGTTGATGTACCCGAACAATTCTTCATTTTCATTCTTTACATAATAAAAAGGAACCAGTTCTTCTTTGTCATCCAGGTAAACCAGCCAGCCAAAGTTGCTTATTCCCCAAAGCCGGTTATCCGGTGTAAAAGTCATAAACTTAATACCCGGTTTTTGTCCATCAGGCAACCGGTCAACCGTATGCTTTATGCGATAGGCTTTATTTTCCCTGCTTACATATTTCAATAATTGCCTTTCATCATTGATATAATATACCCCGTTTTTTTCTATAATATCACTGATGACAAGCGACGGGTCAACTGCGGCAGCAATATAAAAAGGCTGTACCCGTTGGCTTGCCGTATCAATTTGCCAGGCGCCTGTATGCGTGCACAATACCGCCTTTCCCATTATAAACCGGATAGTATGTACAGGACCCGGTAATTTGCCGTGGATATTTTTTTCAGCTTTTTGTAAATCGTAAACAAAATATCTTTCTGTAGCCGGGAAAAAATGAATTACATACAATTTATCACTTGTAACCAGCCACCAGCTTTTATCGGCGGTGTCTTCTACTATCAATCGTATGGAATTTCCTTTCAAAAAAGGAAATTTTTCTTCAAACCGGCGTACCCTGTAAATGGACTTTGAAGTATTGCATTTTGAAATGCCCCCTATGGTTCCCAGCCACAAGGTGCCGTCTTCATCCTCCATTACATTCCACAAAAAATTGCCAGCAATGGACAAGGGATCGCTTTTATCATTCTTTATTCTTGTAATGGAGATGCTATTTTTATATTCCACTACGGCTATTTCGTTATTCCAGTTGCCATACCAGAGGCGGTTTTCCGAATCTTCAAAAAGCGAAGCGCAAATGGAAGAACTGATACTTCCTTTCATGTCTATTTTCAGTATTTCACTTTTCGATACAGGGTCAAAGTTTACTATTTGTTGAAGGGTATTATCGTAAAACCAGCAACGGCCGGTTGCTGAAATGGTCAATGCCGAAACGGCTCTTTCTTTGAATATTGCCGTTTTTTGATTTTTAAAACTGAGAAACTGCCCCGTTTTAATATCATAATAATGCATGCCTTTGAAACGGGTGGCCATCCAAAGCCCGTTTCCTGAAGGATCTTCCACCAACCCGTTTTTGCGCACCGCATAATGATTCAGCGAATCGCTTTGCAGCGTAAGGGGTCCTATTTCCTCAAAAACATTTTTTACCGGGTTAAATTTTAATATGGTCCATAACCCGGTGGCCCATATAGTTCCATTTTTGTCGCAAAGAATATTGTATACGGCCGGAGCAATATTAATAGTGGCCGGTGAAACCTTGCTGTTGGGCGGCAGGTAGCTGCTAAAGCTGTTTTTTTCCGGGTTAAACCTGAAGATTCCATTATCTGTGGCACCCCAGATATTGCCCTGCCGGTCTTCGCAAAGATCATGAACCGTGTTATTGATGATGCTGTTGGAATCTTTTGTTTTTTTATAAGAAAAAAAATGAGAACCGTCAAAACGGTTTAGCCCGTCAAATGTGGCGACCCACAATATGCCGCGGCTGTCTTTTAAAAAACAGTTGACAGCATTATTGCTCAGCCCGTCTTTCTCGGTTAAATGATAAAAGATAAACGGGCTTTGCTGGCTATTTGCCGCAATGGAAAGACAAGCTGGAAAAAAAAGAATGTAAAAGCGGAAAAACATTTACTCCAAAGTAAAAACAAAACCCCAATGTATAAAATGGAAGTAATGAAGCGGGTTTGTTTTGGAATGAAGCGGGGTAAAATGAAAATGAACCGTAATAGCGTTTGATGGCGCCAGGTAATTCTCCTGCTGCTTAGTTTGAATATGAAAATTGAATTTAAGAAACCGGCTTCCCGGCTGCAGCGGCAATCATCGTTTCTGCAATGGTATTATAACAGGCTGTCCATGCATTATTTACTTCCCGTGTCCATTCGCTGCCCAGTCCTTTTTCAAGTGTCCAAAGTAAAGCCTTGCCTACAAGTTTGTAATGACCCGGTCGGACTCCATAGCTCACATGACGCCGGGCCATGGCTGCTATTTCTTCAGAAAGTTCATCCAGTTTTTCCAGGCGGGCCACGATGATGCTGAGCATGTCAATCAGTTTGCGGTACTGAGCCTCCATGTTTTTTGGAAACATGCGCCGCAGGGATGGGTTATCGGTAAAAAGCTTGCTGTAAAAAGTGTCTCCCACCAGGGCATGATCCAGGCTGCGGAACACTTTCCAGGTTTTTTTAACCAGTGTAACCTGAGCTGATGTCATTGTATTTCCCGGTTTTGCTTTTTATAAAATTGATATTTCCTGCGGAACGTTTGAAACGAAATCGAACGAACCGTGGATTTTTTCAAATGAAGCGTAGCCTGAAAAAAACCCGCCCCTTTTACAGGGCGGGCGCCGTGAAAACCACACACAAAAAACAGGCAAATTAAACGACCATTACTTTTTTTACATCATCGGGACAGAAGCGGATGTGGATTGTGTCGCCGGCAGCGGGAATATTTTTTTTATTCATAAGTGTCTGGATGTGGCGATAAGTGATGACCCCATTCAACCGCACCAGCACCCAAAGCCTTACCTGCACATAACCCCGGGACGGTTCAGTGCTTTCAAACACATCCAGCACTTCAGCAGATGCCTGCACACCTGTGCGCAGCAAATACCGCTGCAACTGGAGCTGCTCCTGCACAAAGCGGCGGTCGCCTTTGCTGTTAATACGGAATAAGTTTTTCAGGGAAAATATCATCTTATTGGTCAATTATTTCAGTTTGGTATCAGTTTGGCCTGTATGCAAAGGGTAAATGCTGCATAAACACTTCGGCATGCCAGGTAATAAATGTGTCCACCGCCTGCGGCTCCGGCATCCGGAAACGATTTAATATATAGGAGCTTACCTCGAAAGGAACCTGCCTGTAGTTAGCCGAAGTGCAGTTGCCTGTCAGCAACACTATTACGGCCGCCTGCTTTTTTGTTTGCTTTTCCATAAAAATAATTTTTTATGATTAGTGTGATTTAATAGCCCAGTTTACAAACGATAACAATGGTGGTGGTAAGAACCGCCGCTGCTATCAGTACCCGTTTCAGCATAAAAAGTATCATATTTTCAGTTTGAGTTGTTTTCAATTTTTAATCTTACACAAATATGCGGTGGCAGGCAAGCCGGAAAAAAATATGACCTCGTGAACGGGCGGAATTAATTAATAAAAGGTGGTTTACTGCAATTGAAGTGTGCCGGCATGGGCCCGGTGCATATTGATAAAGCTTATCTTTTATGTGAAAATAAAAATGCCCTGGTTTGCAGAGCATTTTCAGCCATGAGAAAGCGGGCTATGAAGAATAATAATGGAGTCTGTTTTTTTAAGCCTGCATCAGCAGCACCATACCGGCATGTTTTGGCTGATAACGAACCAGCACTCTTTCGC
>Ga0185320_10149032_pt1 | contig 15886 bp, 15 predicted proteins | sample OV2TP2_FD_128023 | JGI IMG/M metagenome (GOLD analysis project Ga0185320, IMG submission 128023) | Hot spring microbial communities from Beatty, Nevada to study Microbial Dark Matter (Phase II) - OV2 TP2 (SPADES assembly) (version 2) | ecosystem: Environmental > Aquatic > Thermal springs > Hot...
TCTGAGGCTTCCCAGACAGGAGCCGCGACGACCATTATCAGCGGCTTCGCTACGGGGATGCAGAGTACTCTAATCCCAGTTATCGCTGTAGCGGCGGCGATCCTCGTGGCCTACAAATTCGCTGGCCTCTATGGCGTGGCCGTCTCTGCCGTCGGGATGCTCTCCACCCTGGGAATCACCCTGGCCACCGATGCCTATGGCCCCGTGGCCGACAATGCTGGCGGCATCGCTGAGCAGGCCCACCTGCCTCCAGAGGTCCGGCAGAGGACAGATGCCCTGGATGCCCTAGGCAACACCACAGCAGCTACTGGCAAGGGCTTCGCTATAGGCTCTGCTGTCCTCACGGCCCTCGCCCTAGTGGCGGCTTACGCTCACGCAGCTAAGCTGGAGGTGCTAAATGTGCTGGAGCCTGTGACTCTTGTGGGCGTAATGCTGGGGGTGTTGCTACCCTTCCTCTTCTCGGCTCTTACCATGAAGGCAGTGGGGAGGGCTGCCTTCTCCATAGTCAATGAGGTACGCCGCCAGTTTCGGGAGATCCCAGGTATTATGGAAGGCACCGGCCGTCCTGAGTACGGTCGGTGCGTAGCCATCAGCACCCAGGGAGCCCTGAGGGAGATGATACTCCCCGGTGCTATCGCCATCCTGGCCCCCGTAATCGTGGGCTTTCTGCTGGGAAGGGAGGCGCTGGGAGGCCTGCTGATAGGGGCCATTGGCTCAGGGTTCCTGCTGGCCGTTGCTATGGCCAACGCTGGGGGCAGTTGGGATAATGCCAAGAAGTGGATCGAGGGTGGCAGGTTCGGCGGCAAGGGGTCAGATAGCCACAAGGCAGCCGTAGTGGGAGATACGGTAGGGGACCCCTTTAAGGACACCTCCGGGCCTTCCCTGAATATCCTCATCAAGCTTATGTCTGTTGTGGCCCTGGTATTCGCCCCAGTCATCCCCGCCAGCGCACTGCTGGGGATTTAGAAGGAGGGACTTTACGCAACTCTTCATAATCGTTCCCATCGCCGGTGTAGGTGCCATCCTCTTCGCTATATACCTGGCATGGGATGTCTTGAGACAGGAAACCGGCACGGCACAGATGAGAGACATCGCCGACCGCATTCTGGAAGGGGCCATGGCCTTCCTGCGTCGTCAGTACAGCACTATCGGCTTTCTGGCATTAGGAGCTGCCGTTATCGTCGGGGTCCTGCTAGCCCTGCTCTCCAGCACCGATGTTAACGGTGATGGCCACATAACCACGGATGATCGCATAGGCCTGGGCTGGCGCACAGCCGTGGCCTTCTTAACAGGCGCCTTCTGTTCGGGGCTTGCGGGTTTTGTTGGGATGTATATTTCGGTCAAGGCCAATGTCCGTACCGCCGCTGCGGCCGTCCGTGGCGGGCTAAGGGCGGCTATCAAAGTTGCCCTCAGGGGCGGCGCCGTATCCGGTTTTCTTATCGTGGCCCTGAGCCTGCTAGGGGTAATGATCATTTTCTATGCCTATGACGGAGCTAACAACCCAGCCCTCGCTCCCTTCCTTATCGTGGGCTTTGGGTTCGGAGCCAGCTTCGTAGCCCTGTTTGCTCAACTGGGTGGAGGAATTTATACCAAGGCTGCCGATGTGGGGGCTGACCTGGTGGGCAAGGTAGAGGCCGGCATACCAGAGGACGATCCCCGCAACGCCGCCGTGATAGCCGATCTGGTAGGGGATAACGTAGGCGACTGCGCCGGCCGCGGCGCCGACCTCTTTGAGTCCACTGCCGCCGAGAACATAGGAGCAATGATTCTGGGAGTAGCCGCCTTCCTGGCAGCGCAGAAGGCAGGTCTGCCTCAGCCCCAGGTGTGGATTCTGCTCCCGTTGGTCATCCGCGCCTTCGGCCTCGTTGCTACAGGCGTAGGGATCCTTTCCGTACGGGGAAGGGAGGGGGAGGACCCTATGGCCTCGCTGAATCGGGGCTACTGGGTGGCAGTGGCCCTGGCAGTCCTGGGCCTAGGAGCCTCCATCTGGGTGATGTTGGGCAGCGTGGTAGCCAATCCCTTGTGGTTATTCCTGGCCGGTCTGGTGGGCATTGCTGCCAGCGTAGCCTTCGTCTACATTACCCAGTATTACACCGAGTCTAAATATCCTCCTGTCAAGGAGATCGCCAACGCCTCCCGCACAGGGCCAGCTACAAACTTTCTGGCAGGGGTATCGGTAGGGTTCGAGACAACAGTCGCGACGGCAGTGGTCATTGGGGCCGCCATCCTGGCCGCCATCTTCCTGGGAAGGCAGGTCACTATGCCCGATGGCTCGCCAGTCCCTAACGGTGGCCTCTTTGGGACAGCCGTGGCTACCATGGGCATGCTCATGACCGCCGCCTACGTCCTGGCTATGGACACCTTCGGTCCCATCACCGACAACGCCAATGGCATCGTAGAGATGGCTGGCGTTGGCGGCCAGGTGCGCAGCGTAACCGACCGCATGGACGCCGTGGGGAACACGACCAAGGCTCTAACCAAGGGCTACGCCATGGGCTCTGCAGGCTTGGCCGCCTTCTTGCTTTTCAGCGCCTACCTGGACGAGGTCAACAAACTGCTGGGAGAATCGAAGCGTAGCCTTCTCAGCGCTGTTGACCTATCCAAGCCCGAGGTGTTTGTGGCGGGGCTTCTGGGTGTGATGCTGGTGTTCATCTTCTCGTCCATGGCCATCCGGGCCGTGCGACGGGCGGCCAGCCAGGTTATCGAGGAGGTACGGCGACAGTTCCGAGAGAACCCGGGCATCATGCAGGGCACGGTTCGCCCCGACTACGCCCGTTGCGTGGATATCACGGCCAGGGCGGGCTTGCGGGAGATGATCGCGCCGGGCCTGCTGGCCGTGGCTATGCCTGTTTTGGTAGGGTACTTCCTCAAGGCCGAGGCTGTCGCCTCTTTCCTCATGGTGGGCACCATAGGGGGTATTATGATGGCCACTTTCATGAACAACGCCGGCGGCGCTTGGGACAACGCCAAGAAGTTTATTGAGTCGGGAGGCTTGAGTAACCCTGGAGGAGAAGCTATGGGCAAAGGCTCCGCCGCTCATGCTGCCGCCGTAACTGGCGATACGGTGGGGGACCCCTTCAAGGATACCGCTGGCCCTTCCCTTCACGTCCTGGTGAAGCTCTTGAGCACCATCACCCTGGTGATGGCGCCTATATTTATTTAGAGCGCTTCGTCTACCCTTAGAGGAGGAATTGTCCAATAGGCACAGCATTGGACAAACGGAGTGAAAAGGAGTGAAAGGTATTGACAAAACGGATAAAAACGGATCACAATATAATGGCCGAAAGGCGAGTTTATTGTAGTTCAGTGTATTGTAGTGGTAGAGGCGCAGGTGTAAGCCTGCGCCTCTACATTTTAGGTGGTGTTAATATCTGCTTTACAATAGTGTGCTCTCTGTTAAGGGAAATGCATCTAAATAGGTTACCAGGATTAACTGGATTTTCCCTTTGAGAGATTCTTACGATCTCCAGCCGGTCAGCTTCCATGAGAAGGGATTGTGGGTCTTGGGATAAGAGGGCGTAGCTGGGCATTATCTTATCTCTAAAGTAAAGGTAAGCTACATACGGTAGCTTCTTATCAAGACTATCTAATACCTCGACCAATTTTCTGAGCATGGGAGTAACTTGAATAGCGAATCCCTCCAAAGGCTGTTGCTGTATAGGCTGTTTCGGCGTAGGGGGCTGCTCAAGGTACCTCTCAAGTGGGAAGAAAGGGGCCAACGCCGTCAGCTCTGATGAAACATCCTTTCCCACTGCGCAGACGTTCATTCGGACACCTCTCGCAAAGCCTCGTCTGATGATGTCAGCATAGTTAGAATCTCCTGCACAAACCAAGATTTGATCAACTCCAAGAGATGCCCTATTTACAATGGCTTCAAAAATCTCGGCAATCATCGCTGGGTCAGTCTGATCTTTACTTCCACTTCTTAGAACCATGTAGGGCCTAAACTTCGGACGGTTCTGAATTTGACCAGCTTCCTCTCTTCTCAGGCTCCAATCTCCAAACACAAGGCATTCTCGAAGATTTCCTAACTCAGCACAGACCTTTTCGATAGCCTTAAGCACTTGCTCAATAGGCACTTTCTCCCTGTAGTTATCCGCTAGCCTTTGGCGGATATTCTCCCAATCAACAAAAGTCGCTACCAAACCGCTCTGCCTTTGCATTCTGAGATCCTTTTATCCGAATTATTACGTTGGCTAATTATACATAAGCCGCCTTGGTTTTAATGGAGCTGCACTTGTGATAAAAGGAGCATCCTGCTAAAATCGAAAGGTTTTCTCCGGGGCGCTTAACGGAAATTAGCCCTGGAGAGAGAGGGCGATGTGGGAAAGATAAACGTGGCTGTAGTGGGGGTAGGCAATTGCGCCTCCTCCCTGGTCCAGGGCGTGCATTACTATCGTGATGCCAAGGAAGACACCTCAATTCCTGGCATCATGCATGTGAATGTTGGGGACTATCACATTTCGGACATTAACTTCGTAGCCGCTTTCGACATTGACAAGAATAAGGTAGGAAAGGACCTGGCCGAGGCGATCTACACCTCCCCAAACAATACCATCAAGTTTGCAGACGTGCCCAGGTTGGGAGTTCCTGTGGAAAGGGGAATGACCCACGATGGCCTGGGAAAGTATCTTTCCACCATCATCACCAAGGCGCCAGGCTCTACCGTGGACGTGGTGGGTATTCTTAAGGAGCGCCAGGTCGATGTGGTGGTAAGCTACCTGCCTGTGGGCAGTGAAGAGGCGACCAAATGGTATGTGGAACAGGTCTTGGCGGCGGGGTGTGGCTTCGTTAATTGCATCCCGGTGTTTATAGGGCGGGAGAAGTACTGGCAGCGCCGATTCGCCAAAGCCGGGCTTCCCATAGTCGGCGACGACATTAAGTCGCAGGTTGGCGCCACCATAACCCACCGTATCCTGACCAGGCTCTTCCTGGAGAGGGGTGTAAAGCTGGAACGGACCTATCAGCTAAACTTTGGCGGGAACACCGATTTCTATAACATGCTGGAGAGGGAGCGCCTGGAGTCCAAGAAGATCTCCAAGACCAACGCCGTGACCTCGCAGCTTAACTATGACATGGGGGCAGACAACATCCATGTTGGTCCCAGCGACTATGTTCCATGGCTACAGGACAGGAAGTGGTGCTACATCCGAATGGAGGGGAAAACCTTTGGAGATGTCCCCTTGAACATGGAGTTGAAGTTGGAGGTGTGGGATAGTCCTAACTCCGCGGGCGTGGTGATAGATGCTATCCGCTGTTGCAAGCTGGCCCTGGACCGGGGGCTTTCAGGGGCGCTCATTGGCCCCTCCGCCTACTTCATGAAATCCCCACCTATCCAGTACACCGACGAGAAGGCGCGTCAGCTTGTGGAAGAGTTCATAGCTGGGGAGGGCAATCATTATACAACTGCTGTGGAGGATAGGTAGCCTCCTGTGTCGTCGTTTTCCCCTCAAGGTATCCTACGGGGTTGCCTCTTGGATAGCCGATATCGCCTATCTGGTTTGGCCCAGAGGGCGTCGCTATGCCAAGATAACCATGAGCCATGTGCTGGGCAAGGATGCCAGCTCCAGGCAGGTAGCGCAAGCGGCTCGCCACTCGTTTCGTAACTACTATAAATATGTCATAGACTTTCTGCGCCTCCCATATCAGGACCCCGCTGAGATGGAAAAGCAGATGCATTTTAGCGGGTGGGAGAACCTGGAAGAGGCCTTTAAGAAGGGAAGAGGGGTAATCCTGGTTGGACTGCACTTCGGCACATGGGATCTGGCGGCAGCGGCTGTAGTTCGCAGGAAATTCCCAGTGAATGTGATATTCGAGGATGTCCCTAACAATCGGCTGAATAGGATGGCTCAGGAGGTTCGCGAAGGCCAGGGCATGAAAACCATACCCTTGGGCAACCCTGCCCAACTGGTGAGGGCCCTTCGGCGCAACGAGATGGTGGCGCTTCTGATCGATCAGCCCCACTCCAGCGCCAGCGTTCCCGTAGATCTTTTTGGAGGGAGGGCTATGATACCCTCGGGGGCGGCGGCCCTTGCCCTCAGGACAGGCGCTCAGGTGATCCCAGGCGCATTGGTCAGGGTCAACGGTAACTCCTACAAAGGCTTTATTGATAGTGAAGTTGGCATCCAACCCACGGGCAACGCCCAGGAGGACGTGCGGGCCCTGACCCAGCAGATCGTTAGCTCCCTGGAGGGGATGGTACGCCAGTACCCTGACCAGTGGTATGTCTTTCGTAGACTTTGGTCCGAGAGTTAAGTGGCCACTTATCTCCTTCTCCATCTCGCTTACATTTTTGTAGCCTTCTTTCCCGATAGGTGGGTGCGTAGGCTATTCCTGCGGGTGGGGGAGTTGCAGTTTCGATTCTCTAGCAAGACTCGTGCAGCCGTTCTGGCAAATCTGTCTAGAGTTCTTCCCGAAGCGACTAAAACGGACCTGGAGAGGATTGCGAAAGGGGTGTTTCGGCACGGGGCCCTGAATTACTACGACCTCCTCCGAGGGCCAAGGCGTGCCGAAGTCAAAGAAAACCTCTTTCAATCAGGCCAGAGGAACTATCTCCAGGCTCAGGAGCTAGGCAGGGGGGTTATTATTGCCACGGCTCATCTGGGTAGTATTAACCTGTTCCTTAAACTGGGGGCCTTATCCTCATGGGAAGCGCTGGTCCTGGTAGAGGAGATGAGGTCCAGAGCTATCAACGAGTTCTTTAGCTCCAGGCGCTCAGCGCCAGGAATCGAAACCAAAGCAGCAGGGTATGAGGGTTTGAAGGCCGCTTTGAGGTGTCTTAGAAAGAAGGGCACCGTGGTGATAGCTTGCGACCGGGCGATCCAGGGCACGGGATTGAGATTGCCTTTTATGGGAGAGGAGACCCTAATTCCAGTGGGAGCCGTGGAACTGGCCTTGCGAACGGGAGCACCAATTGTTCCGGCCTTTGGCGTAAGGGCCGGTGAGGCTGGAGCAGAGGTCTTCTTTGAACCCCCCATCATAGTTAACGGCAAATCAGAGGATGCCTTTCGGGCTGAGGGCATGAGAAGCATTGTGAAGTACATGGAGAGCTATATCCGCCGCTACCCTGACCAGTGGGTGGTTTTTTCTCCAGTATGGGGAGGCAGGTAAAGGCATGCCGAATAAGAAACAGAAAATGGGTATGGCCGATCTCCACATCCATTCTTCCTTTAGTGACGGTATTTCCAGCGTGGAGGAGATCCTGGAGTTCGTAGAGCACCATACGGACCTGGATGTAATAGCAGTAACCGACCACGATACTATCGAAGGGGGCTTTATAGCCAGAGAGTTGGCGGCTCAACGTAACTACAGGTTTCAGGTGATAGTGGGATCCGAGGTCACCACCACTCAGGGACACCTGCTGACGTTATTTGTGGAGAATCCAGTTCCTAGCTGGCGCTCTCTGGCTAACACCATGGAGGCCGTTCGTGCCCAGGGCGGGATATCTGTGGTGCCTCACCCCATGAGCTGGCTTACTCCTAGCATAGGCCAGACGTCGTTGGATAAGGTTCACCACCAGACCAATGGAGAGCCGAAGTTTGATGCCCTGGAAACCAGCAACCCAACGGTAGCGGCGAAGGTGTCTCGGGTTAGAGTGCGCAAACTAAACCATCGTTTGTATAGGCTGCCAGAGACAGGGGGTAGCGATGCGCACTTGGCTTCCTGGGTTGGGCAAAGTTTGACCCTGTTTGAGGGACAAACCGTCGAAGACCTGAGGAGAAGCCTGTTGGCAGGCAAGATATCGTCGCTAATCGTTCCATCCCGCCAGCTAAACGGCATTCAGCCCTGGCAGGTCTTTCGCCTAGTGCTGCAGGGCCTCGTCATCCATCCTTCGCGGTTGGCCAGCAGGCTCATAAGAAAGGCGTTGAGGAATAAAAAAGGTGAGGATAGCTCTAGTCTCCCCTTATGACTTCGCATATCCTGGCGGGGTCACAGTACACGTCTCGCAGCTAAAGGCCCAACTTCAACGGATGGGACACAAAGTCTCTATCTTAGCTCCTTGCTCCAAGCCGGACGACTTCATCGGAGAGCCGGCGCTTATTCCCATCGGCCGTCCCTATCCATTGCCCATGGGAGGCTCAGTCGCCCGTATTGCCCTCTCCTTAACTCTCGCTGCTAAAGTGAAATCGGCCTTGCGGGAAGGGGAGTTTGAAGTTGTGCATCTTCATGAGCCTCTGGTGCCCGCCCTGCCCATCACCGTACTTCGTTTTTCACAATCTATCAATGTTGGCACCTTCCACGCCTTTCATGGCACCAGTCGTCTTTACCGATATACCCGCCGCATCCTCCGGAGGTGGTTTCGAAAGCTTCATGGGAAGATCGCTGTCTCTCGTCCTGCCATGGAGTTCATCAGCAAGTACTTCCCTGGGTTCTACAACGTCATCCCTAACGGGATAAATTTGGAGATGTTCTCCCCTCAGGTTATCCCCATACCGGAGCTTAGAGATGGGAAGTTTAACATTCTCTTCGTGGGTAGGATGGAGAAGCGCAAAGGGCTTAAGTATCTTCTGGGGGCTTATGCCCGTATCAAGTGGTACTACCCCAACATCAGGCTGATTATAGTTAGTCCACAAAAGCTCAATCGCGAGTGCGAGCAGATGATCAGCGAACGAGATATCCGCGATGTGCTTATGTTTCAAAACATCCCCTATCAGCTAATCCCACGCTATTATAGGTCGGCAGATGTCTTCTGCTCGCCGGCCATTGGTAAAGAGAGCTTCGGCATTGTGCTCCTGGAGGCTATGGCAGCCGGAACTCCAGTTATCGCCACTCAAATACCGGGACACGCGAGCATTATCACTCACGAGCAGGAGGGCTTGCTCGTTCCCCCGCAGAGCGAGGAGGCAATAGCCGCAGCCCTCATGCGAGTCCTGGAGGAGAAGGGGCTTAGGGAGGGATTGGCGGAGGCCGGACAGGCGGCTGCCATGGATTACGGCTGGGAATCCATAGCCGAGAAGGTAGAGGGATACTATCGACGCCTGCTCAGTGAAAGACCACCAGTCGTATCTGCATTCTCGCCCTAGCCATTCCCCTAGTTGGCAGACTGATGAAAAACCCCTTTCGACCATCCCCCTGCCCCCTTTCCTTCGACTTCGCTCAGGACAGGCTCTGGCGAGGAAGGGGGGAAAATTATATCTGTGGGACACCCCCATACCCCCGCCATCCCGATCGGATCGGGATGGACTCCCCTATTTCAACACCCTGCTAGTCAGACAGCAGCATGTCTTGGCGGCCTCAAGTCAGGGGATTCCTTTCACGGAACATCCTGATTCCCATCGCTACGGCGATAGCCAGGACCGGAATAAGCCCCGATGTCCTCACCATACTGGGATTTCTTCTTAGCCTACTCGCAGGATATCTTTTGGCTAAGGGAATCTTCGTCGCTGGGGGGATCGCGGTCCTCCTTTCCGGTGCTCTCGACCTGCTGGACGGCGCCGTTGCCAGGGTAAAAGGAAAGGCCTCAGTCAGAGGAGCGTTCCTGGACTCCGCGCTGGACAGGCTGGCTGAAGGGGCCATACTTGGGGGCCTCCTCTGGTTCTACCTTAAAAGCGACAGAGACATCGAGGGCCTTCTGGTCTACCTGGCCTTTTTCATGTCGGTAATGGTCAGCTATCTCAGGGCGCGCGCCGAAGGCTTGGGTATTCCAGGAGATGTGGGCATTCTATCCAGAGGGGAGCGGATTCTGCTCTTGACAGCAGGGTTGCTGCTGGGCCTTGTGCCTGTAGCCCTGGTGGCAATGGTTATCCTGGGCATGGTAACAGTGGTCCAGAGGCTGGCCTATGGCTTGCGAAAGTCACAGCAGATAAAATAAAATCACATTGGGTGTCCTGCGACTCCGTTTAGTCTATAGTATTAGGAAGGCATCACTTAGGTATATAGGAGTAGGAAATGCCCATACTATCGCAACCGGATAAGGACCTGCTCAAGGAAAAGTTCGAGAACGAGCTGAAGGATAGCGTGGACATTACGCTCTTCACCCAGGCGTCTTCCAAGCTCTTTGTGCCCGGAAGAAAAGAGTGCCAGTACTGTCAGCCCACCGAGGAGCTGTTGAGAGAGCTCAGCTCCCTAAGTGACAAAATCCAATTGAACGTGATAGACGTATTACAAGAGAGCGGTAAGGCTGTGGAGTACGGGATCGATAGGATACCCGCCATAATCCTGGGGACAGATGGAGCAGCTAACATACGTTACTATGGTATCCCTGCCGGCAACGAGTTTCCCAACCTCATAGATGGCATTATCCATCTCTCTCAGGGGACCAGTCCTCTTTCCGATGAAGCCAGAAAGCTGGTACGGCAGATCGATGAGGAGGTGGGGATCACCGTTTTCGTGACCCCTACTTGACCATATTGCCCTCACGCCGCCAGTTTGGCGCACGGAATGGCCATGGAGAACCCCAAGATCCGGGCGGAGGTGATCGAAGCTAATGAGTTCCCTGACCTCGTTAGAAGGTACGCTATTCGGGGAGTGCCCAAGACCGTTATTAACGATAGGGTCCAGTTTGAAGGGGCGGTCCCAGAGAAACTCATGCTTCAATTCTTGGGCAGGGCATTGTCGAAACCGACGGAGCTCTCTGATGATGGGGAACTGGATGAGGAGAGCGAGGCTAGCAGGACCGCCTTGTAGTTAACAAATGAGAAGATAGGGGGAGGAAAAGTTCATGAGAAAAAGCTTATGGATTGCCGGATTTCTAATCCTCGCACTAGTAGCTTGCCGGCCGCCGGGCGAAGCCCAGGTTGGCTCAGAGGCCAAAGAGCAGCAACAACCCAAAGCGCCTGCCGCAGCGCCCCAGCCGGCTCCTGATACTCGGCGGGGTGCGCCCACTGGGAGCCAGGTTCTCAACAGATTGTGGGATGATCCCCCGACTCTTGATCCCGCTTTGACGGGTGACACCACTTCGGCAGGGCTGGTGGTGGAGATCTTCAGCGGCCTGATCAGCCTGGACCGCGACCTCAGGCTCGTCCCAGACCTGGCCGAGCGCTGGGATGTCAGCCCCGATGGAAAGACTTACACCTTTTTCTTGCGCAAAAACGCCCGCTTCCACAATGGCAAAGAGGTAACTGCCGATGATTTCAAGTACTCCATGGAACGCGCCGCCGACCCGAGGACCGAGTCCCCGGTCGCCGACACCTACCTGGGCGATATAGTGGGCGTTAGAGAAAAGCTCTCGGGCAAGGCCAAAGAGATCTCTGGGGTCAAGGTCATAGACAAAAACACACTCCAGATCTCCATCGATGCTCCCAAGGCCTATTTTTTGGCCAAACTGACCTACCCGACAGCATACGTGGTAGACCGCACCAATGTGGAGGGACGTCGAAACTGGACCTTCAATCCCAACGGCACGGGCCCCTTCAAGCTAAAAGAGTGGGTTATCGGGGAGCGTATCATTCTGGAAAGGAACGAGCTTTTCTACCTGGAGCCACCCAAGCTGGATAGGGTTAACTACATACTCAGGGGCGGCATCCCCATGACCCTGTACGAGAACGGCGAAATAGACATAACGGGCGTCGGGCTGGCCGATATAGACAGGGTGCGAAGCCCCCAAGATCCGTTGAACAAGGACCTGAAGATCGCACCTCCCGGTTTCGACATTAGCTATATCGGCTTTAATGTGAACCAGCCGCCGTTCGACGACCCTAAAGTCCGTCAGGCACTGTCCCTTGCCGTAAACAAGGAGCTCATCGCCAATCAAGTCTTCGGTGACCTGGTGGTGCCAGCCTATGGCATTCTCCCTCCCGGTTTTCCCGGATACAGCGGCAGAGTCACTGGGCTGAAACATGACCCAGAGAAGGCCAAGAGTCTGCTGGCCGAATCCAAGTATAAAAGTGCGGCCAACTTCCCACGGATTGTGATGACGGTTCCAGGAACGGGAGGGTCCGCGGGGTTGGATATCGAGGCCATTATGGAGATGTGGAAGCAGACCCTGGGCGTGAGAGTGGAGATTCAGCAGACGGATTGGGCAACCTATCTGGATGATCTTCACAAGAAGAAGTTCCAGATTTTTGCAGGCATCGGGTGGCAAGCCGACTACCCGGACCCCGAAAACTTCCTGGATGTCCTATTCCACAGCAAGAGCACCAACAACAATAATAGCTATAAGAGCCAGGAAGTGGATACCCTCCTGGAGCAGGCTAGGGTGGAAAGGAATGTAACAGCCCGCCTGGGGCTCTATGAAAAGGTCGAGCAGATGATCGTCAATGACGCCCCGTGGATACCTCTCTGGTATCAAGGCGAGAGGGTGGTCCTGATCAAGCCATACGTGAAGGACTATAAACTCTCACCCCTTATCATTCCCAAACTCCGCTACGTTTACATCGAAGGGAAATAAGGGGGGCCTGCGCAGAAAATACCGGCGCTTTTTGCATAAGACTGGGACGTAGTCCGCCTCCGCTCTGGAAGGATTCGCGGGGAGTCCAGAGGGGCGAAGCGCCTTTGGCGGGGGTCTGGGGGTGTCCCCCAGAAATATTCTTTTCCCCCTTCCAGAGAAGGAAGGGGGACACAGGGGGATGGTTCGACGGTTCGAGAAAGCGACTGCACATGTTCATGCTAACGCTGGCTTACGCAGGCAAGTACTAGTGGGCTTACAAGCTCTCAGCATGACAAAAGAATGAAAAGACCCTGGTTACAAGGGCTTGCAGAAAGGCTCATATGCTGGTCTATGTAGTTAGGCGCCTTCTCTGGACACCTTTCCTGTTGCTGGCGGTGACCTTTATAACTTTTGTTCTAGGCCACTATGGCCCGGGAGACCCGATTAAAGTGATGTTTGGCGAGCGGGTAAACCCGGAGGCGGTAGCCCGGATCCGCCACGAGCGTGGGCTAGATAGGCCTCTCTTTGTTCAATATGCTGACTATGTATGGAAGGCGATTCGTGGCGACTTTGGGGAAAGCTTCAAGTTTCGTGGGCAAAAAATTGGAGAGCTGATACCTCAGAAGGTATTGGTGTCCGCGCAGCTAGGATTTGTGGCCTTGATGCTATCGGTGCTCATAGGCCTCCCCCTGGGGGTCATCACTGCTTTACGACAGGGCAGGTGGCTAGATCCTGTTACGGTAAGCACCACGCTGTTCTTCATGTCGGTGCCTGGCCTACTTGTAGCGCCATTGCTAATCTGGGTGTTGGTTATACTCCTCCACTGGCTCCCTAGCGGGGGCTGGGGTGGGCTTTTGGATGGGCGCATCATAATGCCCGCCATCGTAATGGCCCTTCCTGGTATAGCCAGTTGGACCAGGTTGATGAGGGCCAGTACGTTGGATGTGCTGGGGCAGGACTTCATAAGGACTGCCAGGGCCAAAGGGCTGCGGGAGTCCATGGTCCAGTTTCGCCATGTCGCTCGCAATGCCCTGATCCCCATCATGACTGTGTTGGGCCTCAGTCTGGGAACTCTAGTGGAAGGGGCTTTCATAACGGAAGGCATATTCGGCATTCCTGGGATAGGTCGTCTGGCAGTGGACTCTCTTTTCGCCAGGGACTACCCCGTAATAACAGCCATAACCCTGGTCATTGCCGTCTCTTTCGTTGCGGCAAATCTGTTCGTAGACCTCATGTACGCCTACCTGGACCCTCGAATCAGGTATAGATAGGAGAGCGCTGGTGGCTGTACAGAAGACTAGGATTCAGGATGCCCTGGAGGCCAAATCCAGGGGTCCGTGGGGTCGAGCGTGGGAGAGGTTTCGACACAAAAAAATCGGCATGGCCACTTTCATCATCATTGGTGTCCTGTACTTTGGTGGGTTGTTCGCCCCACTGGTCTCCATTCACAGCTTTACGGCTCAAAACTTGATGGAGGCCAAGCAGCGTCCCAGCCTAAAACATCCCTTTGGGACCGACAGGCTGGGCAGGGATCAGTATAGCCGTGTCGTGTGGGGCATTCGCACCACTGTGATCATCACCATCGCCTCGGTGCTTAGCGGCAGCCTGCTGCTGGGGGTATCTCTGGGGGCACTGGCCGGATATTTCGGTGGCAAAATGGACGCGTTCCTTATGAGGATAGGCGAGGTATTCTTGGCCTTCCCTGGGTTGCTATTGACCATCTTGATAGCTGCTACCATTAAACCCAGGGTCGTTGAGATAGTGAGGGCGTTCGAGGACTCCAGTGGAATCAAGGGGATTGTGGCCTCTGGATTTGTGGACTACGTGGTAGTCTTCACGGCCCTATCTGCCTTTAGCTGGGTTGGCACAGCCCGGATGGTCAGGGGCCAGTTCCTCTGGCTGAGGAGCACCGAGTTTGTGGAGGCCGCCAGAGCCGTTGGCGCTTCTACCGGCCGCATCATCTTCAGGCACCTGCTTCCTAACGCCATCAGCCCGCTAATCGTATCCGTGTCCATGGGCATGGGCGGCGTTGCTGGCTCCGAGGTGATACTGAGCTGGCTGGGGATCGGCATCCAGCCCCCTCAGCCCAGCTTGGGACTCATGATCTTCGATAACTTCGGTATCGGCAACATCAGCATCCTGCGCAATGACCCGCACCTGATCCTGTTCCCCATGGCCCTCATCACCATCATCATGTTCTCTTGGAACCTCCTGGGCGACGCCGTCAACGACGTGTTGAACCCGCGGACCCGGTAGAAACGTATCACACAGGCCCCGCTCCGGCTTGTCTAAGCTCGGTATACCATTTTCGCAACTCAAACCCTGGGGAGGATAGAGTGACGCTCGTCGTTACGGCTGTAGCGCCAGACGCAATTGTGATGGGCACTGACTCGGCAGTTGCCCTGAGGCTGCCGGGCGCCCCAACCAACCTTGTGTACCGGGGGCTGAAGAACTTTTCATGTGGAGTCCAATGGGCGTTGGCGTTTCTATCTTTGGCACGTTTCCCCCTCATATTGGACAAGAGACGTTTAGCGATTGGATGCAGCATTGGTACCAGCGAAAGCTGGGTGACAAGCCTGTTGACCCAGATGGTCTAGCCAAACTGCTGTGTGCTGACCTCGACACGACGATTCCGCAAGGCTTTGACCATGCAGTGGGACTTCACTTGGCGATGTGGGTCACTTCTGAACGTTTCCCCGACACCAAAATCCCAGTCGTGTGCGAGATTAATCGTACCCAGGGCAAGTATTCTTATCAGGGGAAATTGGGCGTTGATGCGTTGCAGTCAATCTACAAACACAGAATGGATCCCGAGCACAATCCTTATTTAACCGTTTTCTTCGCAGCGGGTCTACCACATCTTGGCGCAACGGAAATGGCCAGTTTGCGTTCACTCTTTTCTACGATAGTAGGTGCACAGGTGCCGGCCGGCTCCTCACTTTACCTCAACGAATACGTGAGGCTGCTTATCACCACAGTTGCGCGACTCTACGCTGCATCTGGGTTGCCAGCCTATGTGAGCGAGCCTGTGGAGACCTTGTATCTACCACCGGAAACGATCTATGGCGTATCAATGCGTTTCTAGCCCTGGGTTCGCCATGCAGGCATTGCTGAGTTTGGGGTGGTCAAGGGAGGTATAGGTAGCAGAATGAATTTGACTGGGTCCTTTCGCTTGCCTATCATGAGTTCATGGGCACATTCCGCGTCACCATGGAGATAGGTGACGCCCAAGGGCAGCGCTGGGAACCCCTTGAGGCGCTGGTAGACACGGGGTCTACCTTCACCTGGATACCAAGGGACATCCTCGACCGCTTGGGTATCCAGCCGGAATTCCGCGAAGAGTTCCAAACCGCCGATGGCCGCATCATTGAGCGTAACATGGCGCAAACGAGAGCACGTCTGGATGGTCAGGAGCGTATCACCATTGTGGTGTTTGGTAGCCCAGGGGACTCTACACTCCTGGGCGCTTATACCTTGGAGGGCTTTTCCTTAGCCCCTGATCCCGTGAACCGTCGCTTGGTGCGGTCGATCCTGGGGTCGTCCAAAGAGGCGAAGTGCTCAATGATGGGTGCCCCTAAT
>Ga0185320_10383696_pt1 | contig 15862 bp, 21 predicted proteins | sample OV2TP2_FD_128023 | JGI IMG/M metagenome (GOLD analysis project Ga0185320, IMG submission 128023) | Hot spring microbial communities from Beatty, Nevada to study Microbial Dark Matter (Phase II) - OV2 TP2 (SPADES assembly) (version 2) | ecosystem: Environmental > Aquatic > Thermal springs > Hot...
TATCAGAACCATCTTTGCTACTTCAGCTGGGAGCTGGAAGCCGGGGCTGGAGCCAACTGTAAGTTTATTGTTGCGATCAACAATAGCAGCGAACTGAATGTTAAGGTATGTATTGATATCAGGGATTTCCATAAGACCTGCTTCTATACCGACGCCAAGATCTGCATCCTTGATCTTTTCAATTGCTGTCCTTGCCCTTGTAACTGCACCGTTCACAGTACCATGTAAAGTAATTGGCTGTGCTTGTAGGTTGTTTATGCTGACGCTGATCATAGCAACATTCTTGTAAAAGTGCTCGAATGCTTCTCTGGCTGCTTCGATCTTGATCCTGTTGGATGAGCCTACAGCAATACGCACGCAGTAGATTGTTTGTGCAAATATAAAATGGCTTCATGTTGCGACGAAGACTTATATCTGAATTTCACTATAAACAGGATATAATGCAGGAAGTTCTAGGCAAGGAGGCAATTTTATACACCAAAGACGGCAACAGGGTAAAGTGTACCGCTTGTGCAAGATACTGCTCAATACCAGAAGGCAAGATCGGTCTTTGTGGTATAAGGGGCAATGTGAATGGCAAGTTGCACCTTTTCGTTTATGGCAAGGTAATTGCTGGCCATATAGATCCTATAGAGAAGAAGCCTGTCATACACTATATGCCTGGGAGCAAGATATTTTCGATAGCAACAACTGGTTGTAACTGGTTGTGCCAGTACTGCCAAAACTATGACATCAGTCAGAGGAGAAAGATTGAGGGCGTTGACATGTCACCTGCTGATGTGGTCAATCAAACAAAAAATTATGGATGTGAAGGCATTGCATATACATACAACCAGCCATCCATCTTTATCGAATTTGCAAGAGACTGTGGCGTGCTTGCAAGGAAGAATGGCATATTCAACATCTTCGTTTCAAACGGCTATGACACGCCAGAAACTGTTAACATGATGAAGGAGTTTTTGGACTGCATAACTGTTGACTTCAAGGGAAGCGCCGAACCAAAATTTACTAGGAGGTACATAGGGGTGCCGGACCCGCAGCCAATATTCGATACTCTGCGCGAGATAAGAGACAAAACCAGCATCCATGTTGAAATTACAGATCTGATAGTGCCCCAAGTTGGCGACGATCTGGATGCTGCAAGGAAGCTTGCAAGGTTTGTTTATGATGAGCTTGGTCCCGATATGCCCATGCACTTTCTGCGATTCCATCCTGACTACAAGATGATGAACTTCCCAAGCACTCCAGTGGAGACTTTAGAGAAGCATTATCTTGTTGCCAAAGAAGCAGGATTAAAGTATGTTTATGTGGGCAATGTGCCAGGGCATAAATGGGAGCATACGTACTGTCCAGAGTGCAACAACATCGTAGTTGGTAGGTTCGGTTTCAACATCATGAAGTGGAACCTTGATGAAGATAACTGCTGCAACTCATGCGGTTATCCTATTCCTATCATAGGCAAGTTGAGCAAGTCGGTGTTTGACGACAGGTTCAAGTTTGTTGTATGATGAACCTGCTGGTTAAAGGCAAAAACAAGGCACGAAGTTTTGTATTATTCTGATAGAGGTATAAGATGCTCGAAGTGTGGTAAGCTTTATGGAACTTGGAAGATAAGGTAGTGTCCCTAATATGGGACACTCATCATTCTGTGATCGCTATAGCTCTAACAGGAGAGCCGCTTGCGCCCTTGATCTTTAACGGTAAAACTATCAATCTGAAACTAGTCTGCTTTATCCTCCTCAAGTTACACAGGTTCTCAACGATCAGCACTCCCTTCGGTAAGAGTATTTTGTGAACAGTAAAGTTGCTATCCGATGGATGGTCTATATTGGCAGTATCGATCCCAACCATGCTTACCTTCTTTGAAGCAAGGTATCCAGCAGCAGCTTTTGACAAACCTGGATTGCTGCTCAAATAATCATTTTTTACTGCATGCGCCTCCCATCCAGTAGAAATTACAACTGCATTGCCCCTGCTGATTCTCGCCTTCTTTTCACAATTCACGATATCATCTTTTGTAACGTATCCCTTCGCTCCCTTCTTTATATTTAATAAAACAGCATCCGCAACGAACGTATCAATTTGGATCTCGTCTATACTCTTTCCAGCTAGATCGAAGTGATACGGTGCATCCATGTGGGTGCCAGTATGGGTGCTCATGAAGATCAGTTCTGATTCGTATCCATGTATATCCATCTTGGCCCATGGGATTGTGAGAGGCTTTACATGTGCTTCGAATGTGTGCATCTCATGTCTGATGGTTTGTGTTAGATCGATGATCTTCACATGATCATTGTTTGCATGCACATTTATCAAGTTTAAAGTGTCGAAGAGGTTAAATACCGATTAAATATTCCTAAAGGCATGCCAACCGCATACGTGCTAATAAATTGCGATCTAGGCTCGGAAGAGGAGATACTCAAGGAGATAAAGAAGTTACCTGATGTGAAGGAAGTTAGCGGTGTTTACGGTGTTTACGACATCATACTGAAGATACAGTCTGACTCGATGGACAAGTTAAGAGAGACGATAACATGGAAGGTAAGAAGGATAGACAAGGTAAGATCGACATTGACTATGATTGTCATAGAAGGACAGGGAACGCCGAAATCACTGTAGGCTTTTGATCACATCGATCGCTTTTTGTATTTCATATTCCTGATTGAAGAAGTGCGGAGAAGCTCTAACAACCTTTTTTCTTGAAATATCACGCTTGGCAAAGATGATTGCATTCTCCTGTAACTTCTTGACAACATTGCCTGCTTCGACCTTGCCTACGTTGAAAGAAAGCACGCTGGTTCGCATACTTTCGTCCTCGGGGCCGTAAACTGTAACATTTGACAATTTTGTTAATTCCTGCCTTAACATATTTGCTAGGCGCGTATTTTTTTCTCTTATGCTATTTATTCCAACCCTGGTTATGTAACGCACCGAAGCAGCAAGACCAACTATACCTACCCAGTTCCTGAACCCAGCCTGCATCTTTTGAGGCATATCCTTGTATGATACCTTCTCGCTCTCAAGCACAAAGGCCGATTCGCCTCCGCTCTGCAGCGGTTCTAACTCATCAGATGCGTCTTTGCTGCAGCAAAATATACCAGTGCCCATGGGGCCGCAGAGCCACTTCGAACCAGTGAAGGCCATGAAGTCGCAGTTGATCTTTTTGGCATCAACAGGAAGACAGCCAACTGTCTGCGCAGAGTCTAGGAAGAACATTACTTTCTTCCTTGCGGCGATCTTGCCTACACTCTCTGCAGGCAGTATTGAACCGGTGTTGAAGAGTGCATGGCTGATTGCAATTAGTCTGGTTTTGGAGTCTATCTTTTTTTCGAGTTTATCGAGATCGAATAAACCGTTACCGTCGATCTCCAGCTTCTTTACTTCAATACCCTTTTGCTTTAGCCGCATCCATGGCACGTAGTTTGCTGGGTGCTCGTGGTCGCCATCCCTTATGATCACACTCTCTCCCTTTTTGAGTGCAAGTCCGTTTGCAACGTAGTTGATTCCTTCTGTCGTGCTCTGGGTGAAAACAACCTCTTCTGGCTTGCAGTTGATAAGTTTCGCAATATCGCTCCTAGCTTCCTGCATCCTATGCTCCACATCTTCCAGCAAGGTTGGCGAGTCGGGGCCGTTTTCCGAACACTCTACAAGAAAGTCAGTCATTGCCTTTATGCTGTAGAATGGCATAGGAGCGTTGGATGCGTTGTTCATGTAAGCGATCTTTTTGATTATCGGAAAATCGCTCCTTAGCACATTGATATCGATATCCATTATTATACCACACCAGCTATTATTTCTGTGCAATTTAAGAGTAGGGATGATATAAAAAAGGCATTAACATACTCAGATGTTCTTGAAATTGAAAGCCTGGCACTCTCTATGTTACTTGATAGTAAAGGCATGAATGCGTTGCTTTATAACGACGCTTTTTCCAAGATCTGTTTTACCTGCAGCATCGTATCTGAATTTCTCAAGGACGGCAAGGTAGTGTACATTGACCTTGACACCATCTTCACATCTTATGTAAGGAATGGTATATTCGATGCAGATTCTGGAGCTCTAGAGATCTTTCTGCCGAGCGAAAATGAATTTGAATCGATGCTCTCCGATATATGTTCGCACCTAGATGCCAATGCAGGACTGGTTGTTGTGGATTCGCTCAACAGTTTTTACCACCTATATGATAAGATAAAGATCGGTTCGCTTAACCGTCTTCTAAGTGCATACATCTCGCTGCTGCTGAACCACACGAGAAGAATTGGGTGCAAGTTGCTAGTTACAAGTATGATAAGGCACAAGAAGGCTGGCGAATGGATTTTAGGCCCTTCGAGCAAGAGGCTGATCGAAGCTAAGAGCAGTGTGATCTTTAATGTCGAGCTTGTTAGAAATGGTCTGGTCGTTAGCATGCTAAAACATCAGCCGTTAAAGCTTTATTCGAAAAAACTTGTTATTGCAAAGGAGCAGATACCGATCAGAGTTTGAAATTGAGCAGTAGGAAGCCTGTAAGTAGCGATATGGCCACTATGGAGAAACCTGCCACGAAAAACATCTTTTGTGTTTTCGCTGTTTGCGGCCTGCTTGACCTGTGAATGAAGTACAGACCTGCAAGGCCTAGGAAGAAGATCATTGTGCTAAGAACAGATTCTGCCATACTCTGTGTTGATCTGTCTGGAATCAGCAACACCTGCTGTCCCGTTCTGCCTCCCTCTATGAGCGCATGTATGGCACCGGAAGCAAAGGCGAACATGAATATCAAGTAGATTATGCTTGTTACAGAAACTATCCTGTTGATGTTGACGATCATGACGCTAGTTTTTAAAGTGCCTCATTAAATAAACTTTGCATGACAAAGTGCAGGGCATGCAGCAGGGATGCATCAAATGAATTTTGCGCCTACCATGAGCAGGCATATGATGCATTGAAGAAAAATTATGATGCATGGCGCGTTGCTTATGGCAAAATTTCATGGAAGGAATATCTTGAAAGATTGTTAGAACTAAAAGAAACTGGTTCTTGGGTTAAAGACGTGATAATGCTGGAACTAAAAGAAAAGAGAGGGGTTTGATTGTTTCGTTACATCTCGCCCATTCCGCCCATACCACCCATGCCGCCCATTCCTCCACCTGGAGGCATAGCTGGTTCCTTCGGTCTTGTCGAAGCAATTACATCATCAATGCGCAGGATCATGCATGCTGCCTCAGTTGCTGATTTGATTATCTGCTCCTTCACTGCTAATGGTTCGACAACATCGCTCTTGTGCATGTTTGCCACAACGCCGTTTCTTACATCAACTCCGGTCCACTTCTCTCCCTTGCTCTGCTTAGCTCTTAGTTCTGTCAGTGTATCAATTGGATCCATGCCAGCGTTCTCTGCAAGGGTCAATGGAATTGTTTCTAATGCTTCTGCAAACTTTTGAACTGCCAGCTGCTCCCTTCCAGACAAACTGCTGGCCCACTCCATTAGCCTAGCTGCTGCGTAAGCTTCTGGTGCACCTCCGCCAGCAACTATAGCTGGTTTCTCCAGCACATCTTTTGTTACCATCAGCGCATCGTGCAATGATCTTTCAGCTTCGTCAACCACTCGCTGCGAGCCACCCCTTACCAGTATGGTAACAGCCTTCGGGTGCTTGCATCCCTCGATGAATACCCATTTATCAGTTTCAACCTTGCGCTCTTCAACAAGGTCTGCTGCACCAAGATCCTTGCCTGTCAAATCTTCAATGTTCGTTACAACTCTGCCTTTGGTTGCCTTTGCTAGTTTGGTCATGTCGCTCTCCTTGACACGCCTAACAGCAAGTATGTTTGCCTTTGCCAAGTAGTGCTGGGCAATGTCATCAATACCTTTCTGGCATATCAGAACATTGGCTCCGGTTTCAGTGACCTTGTCGACCATAGCTTTCAGCATCCTGTTTTCTTCCTCTAGAAACATCTTCATCTGCTCAGGACTTGAGATGTTTATCTTTGCCTCGAACTCTGTCTTCTCGATCTCCAATGGTGCATTAAGCAACGCTATCTTTGCCTTCTCTACACGCTTTGGCATTCCGCCATGCACAACTTCTTTGTCAAGAACAATGCCCTTTATGAGCTTGGTATCGCGCATCGACCCTCCAGCTTTCTTCTCAACCTTGACATCGTCTATGTCAACCCTGAAGATGCCATCGATTTCCTCTGCAACCTGCGATGCTGCATCAACGACAACATCGGCAAGATCCTGAGCTTCCCTTGACACCAACTTGGTCTGCATCGATGTCTTTGCTATCTTGAGCAACCATGCTCTGTCGTTTGAATTCACCTTTTCAGCTATCTTGTTAAGAATTTCGATTGCTTTGGCTGAAGCCTTTCTGTATCCATCTACGATTATAGTTGGATGAACGTCCTTGTTGATCAGATCCTCTGCCTTTTCGATAAGCGCTCCACCTAATACAACAGCTGATGTCGTGCCGTCGCCAACTTCATTGTCAGTTGTTTTTGCAATCTCGACCATCATCTTCGCAGCTGGATGCTGAACATCTATCTCCTTCAAGATGGTTGCGCCATCGTTAGTAATGGTAACGTCACCTAGTGTATCAACGAGCATCTTGTCCATGCCCCTTGGGCCTAGCGATGATTTCACTATCTCTGCTATGAGCTTCGATGCCATTATGTTGTTTCTCTGCGCTTCTCTTCCTCTTGTCTGGGATGAGCCTTCCTTTAGTATAAGGACGGGCATTCCTCCACTTGTTGTAGCTTGAATTGCTGACATCTTTTTCACCTAAAACTCTGATGATTTACACGCATGTTAGCGGTTATTTTAAACTTACTAGCTGCCCGCTCTGGCAGCAGATGTTTTAAATTAAGGCTACTGCTGAGATGTGACGTGAGTAAGAGCCCGCAGAACTACTACAGCGAGGTTTTTAGGTTGATGAGGGAACACCACGACTGGTTCAAGCGCTCCATTCCACTTATTGCAAGCGAGAACGTGCCAAGCCCGGCTGTCAGGGAGGCAATAATATCAGACTTTGGCAACAGGTATGCAGAAGGTTGGCCTGGCGAGCGAGTGTATGCTGGTTGCGTGTATATCGATCAGGTAGAACTGATCTGCATAGATCTAGCAAAAAAATTGTTCGATACCGAGTTTGCCGATGTTAGACCGATCTCTGGCGTGTGTGCAAATCTGGCGATTTACGCGGCATTTGCAGAACCGCATGACACGATGCTTGCGCTTGCAATTCCCAGCGGGGGGCATATTTCACATGGCAAGAAGGAGAATGCTGGAACAGCTGGTCTTGTTAGAGGGTTGAATATCGAGACCTTTGCATTTGACAAAGATGAAATGAATATCGATGTTGACGAAAGCAAGAAGAAGATAGAGGCATTGAAGAAGGATGGGAAGAAGCCGAGGATGGCAATGTTTGGGGGCAGTCTTTTTCTCTTCCCGCATCCGGTGAAGGAGCTTGCCAGTTACCTGCATGATAATGATATCTTCGTTTGCTACGATGCCGCGCATGTTGCTGGGCTGATTGCTGGCAAGCAGTTCCAAGACCCGTTGGGAGAAGGAGCTGATGCCATGACTATGAGCACACATAAGACATTGTTCGGCCCGCAGGGCGGCATGATCCTTGCTTTTGAAAAGTATGCAGAGCCGATAAAGAGGGCAGTTTTTCCAGGTAACACGAGCAGCCATCATCTACATAACGTTGCTGGCAAGGCGGTTGCATTGGCAGAGATGTTACAGTTTGGAAAAGAGTATGCCCAGCAGGTGATAAAGAATGCGAAGACATTGGCGCAAGCACTACATGATTCTGGCTTCGACATTCTGGCAGAAAAGAACGGTTTTACCAAGTCGCACCAGATCGCTGTCGATGTAAGCAAGTACGGCGATGGCGGCACGATCGAAAAGAACCTTGAAGGAGCTGGCGTGATATGCAACAGGCAGCTATTACCTGGGGATATAAAGGCTGGAAGGCACTACCAGCACCCTGGGGGTATTAGGCTGGGAACCTCGGAGATAACGAGGCTGGGCATGAAAGAGGACGATATGAAGGAGATTGCATTGTTCATAAAGAGGGTGGTGATAAGCAAGGAGGATCCGGGCAAGGTCAGCCACGACATCGCCGACTTTAGGAAGGGGTTCCAGAAGGTGCACTATGCGTTTGACAACAGCCTAGGCGCGTATGATTACATTCAATTGATCAAAAAGTAAAGTAGCTATTCGCTGTAGTGCTCAAGTTTTACCTCTTGCTTCAGGTACCTCTTTATGCCTTCCTTGTACTTGTCCAAACATACCATCATAAGGTTCATCAGGCATTCATCACAGATCGGTTTATTCCTGTAACTGACGCCCCTGCCCTTGTCAAAAGCAAATGCAAGGCCACAAATCACGCAACGCATTCTAACCTTTCTGTGCAGTGATGCTAATTAATAAAAGTTAAAAATTGTCAATTGTGTTACCGTAATGATACCGTAATATACCTTAAATATCAGGATGTAAATGATCGATCATGCCAGAATACTATTTTGACATAGAAACCACTGGCCTGAACCCAACCAAGGACAGAATAATTACCTTCCAGTTTCAGGAACTTTCTCAGGTGTCTGGCATACCCTTAACAAAACTTGTCATTGCAAAGGAATGGGATGACGATTGTTCAGAGGGTGCAATTCTGGAGTGGATGAAGGAATTGTTGATCGATTCGCCATTCTGGAAGTTTGTTCCTGTTGGTAACAATCTATTATTTGATCTTTCCTTCATAGCTGCAAGGATGCGAGCCTATTTTCATACAGATTTTTCAATGCAGCTGATAAACAGACCGTTTATAGATATCAAGCATATTCTGGTCATGATAAATGGTGGACATTTCAGAAACTACAGCAGGATGATTAGCAAGACAGATCTTGGGAGCAACGTTCCTATATGGTACCAGAAGAGGCAGTATGAGAAGATCGTCAATTATGTTGAGATGGAGGCTGAAGCTTTTGTGCGCACCTATGGTATTCTCAAGAGGAACCTGCCTGCTCTGGCAGGGCTAATCATGTAACTATCGCTTTACAGATTTGATGCCCCTTATGATATCTTTAAGGGCTTTATCCGACCCCCTCTCGAACATCGTGCCGACAACGATCACATCTGCGCCAGCTTTCGCAATCTCCTTAGCTGTTCCGGCATCCCTTATACCGCCGCCAACTATCAATAATCCATCAAAGTTCTGCCTTACAGCAGCGACCATCTTGGGTTGTACATGGCACGATGCGCCTGAACCCGCCTCAAGGTAAAGGGATCTCATGCCCATGTACTGAGCAGCAAGGGCATACATAACAGCTAAACTTGGCTTGTCAAAAGGTATCCCTTTTGCCCTACCAATGAACCATACAGAACTTCCCTCGCCAATGATAAGGTAACCCATTGGGATTGCTTCTATGCTATGCTTCTTTACCGCCAGCGCACCCAGCGCCTGCGCCTGAGTTATGAAGTACGGATTTTCGGAATTTAGCAAGGAGCTGAAGAATATGGCATCTGCCTTGGGTGATATTCCAGTTACATTGCCAGGGAAAAGTATGACGGGTATGCTGACGGCATCTTTGATCGATGCAACCGCATTGTTCAATTCGATCTGATCAACGGTAGATGAGCCGCCAACAAGTATCGCAGCTGCGCCTGCATCTTCGGCTCTTTTGGCCATGCCAGCTGCCTTGCCTATAGAAAGGGATTCGGAATCGATAAGGATAAAACATAGCGTGTTATGTTTGGACTCCCTGACAACTCGCCTCTCTACAGGACCCATTGCAACCAATTGTTCTGCTGCGGTTATTATCTTTATTATCCAGTAGAGCTATACAGATATGGTATACTCATGGGATCTGGTGAAGCAAAAAAGAATGAAATTTTGAGGTTTATTATTGAAAGATCTTTAATAACACCAAAGCAATTAGACGTAATTTCTAAAAGGCTCAGGGGCGAGCGCAGCGTGCAGGAGAGAAGCAGAGGTGCCTATTACAGGCTTCTGAAGCAGAGCAGGGACAAGTTGGCTGGTCTGATCTACAGCCTCCTGCTGCTCCAGCTTGTTGGGCTACTGAACGAGCAGACGAAAGTTGTACTTGAACGCCTATCAAAGCAGGTTGCTGTGACGCAGTCAAGTGATATCGACGAGCAGACTGCCCGTGATGTGATACGGGTGATGGACGAACTGGTAAGAAGGATAAGCAAGGTATGAGACGAAGGTGTAGCAAGGGCAGCAAATTATCAAAAACATTTGCCTTATTCGGTGATATATCACAGTTGCCGTTGTGATTGTGATGCTAGACATAGAAACCGTATTGATGGTTACACTTGCATACATGGTCGGCATTGTTAGCGTGATGATCTTTAACAGGCTAAAGCGGGTCGATACGCCTGAGGCAATTGCTGAGTATAGCAGGCGAATGAAGGAGTATGAAGACATGCTGGTTGACCTCAGGATACGTTTGGACATATTGGAGATAAGAAGTGGTGAAAGAACCCATGATGCATCACAGACAGTGTCACAGGAGGTCGGTGATGCAGGTCACAAGCCAATTACTATTAGAAGAACGCTTGAGCAGGAGGGCAGTGGTATGGTCGACTATGTGCTTAAACTGCTGATGGAAGGGCCGAAGACGTCAAGGCAGATTGAAGGCCTGATAGGGAGGTCAAGGGAGCATACTGCCAGGCTGATGAAGAAGCTCTTTGAAATGGGCTGTGTGACAAGGGATATGGCAAGCAAACCGTATACATATACAATAACAGATTTCGGTAGAACCGCTCTACAGCAGGTAAGCGTCAGTGCTTGATGGCCATCTTTCTATAGAGCCATTCTCTGCTGTTTCTCTTCCTCTCCAGCGCGCCCCTCTCGGCATATCTTGAGAGGTATGTTGAGATTACACTTAACTTTACAGGTTGGTTAAACTCGTCCTCGTACGCCTCGAGCAGCTCGGATGAGGTAAAGTCTCCAAAGGAGAACTTGTTCTCAACAACGTTCCAGATCTTCGAGCCTACGGAGTTTAGGTTTGCACCCTCTTCGGCCTTCTCCATATCTAGCAGTTCCATCAGTTCGAATACCTTGACAATCTTCTCTCGTGTTACATTGCCCTCTACGGAAAGCGAGTACTTTCCACCCTGACCATCGTCCAGCTTTATGCTAATCTTCTTTCGGGCCAATTTGGCAGTAGATCAATAACAGGTTAACAGATAAGCTTGATAATGATCATTTTGTTAACTTGATCGATCGCATTTGTTAAGCTCCATGAGACGATAGCGGGTTTGTTAACACATTAACATCCAGTGGAAATGGTGGTGTTACCATTGGGCTTATTTTAGGCTCCAGTGGAAGTGGTGGTCTATGGTAAGATAGTTATTAACGCTGTTAACAGGGATCTTAATGCTCCACTGGAAGCAAAGGTGTTGTTTTCTTGCTATTTTGAAGCGTGCCTTAACAGTTACTTAACATGATGTTAACATCAATTCTATACATAAAACGCACAGACACCAAGCGATCTAATGGAATCCATATCTATAATACGAAATAGACTAAATAAATACAATTAACATATAATATAATAATAATTGATTTAACCCATTAAAAAGAAATAGAGTAAGAGTATTGTAATTTGTTATGATTAATGTTAATAGTCTGCATAAGAAGATCAGGTGTGTGGGTGTAGTTAGTTGAGTTCAGATGACATAATTAATAATGTGTTTGAAAAAGCCATTACTGGCAAGCCTCTCATTAAGGATCGATCAGTGTTAAGAGCCGATTATGTTCCCGAAAGGCTGCTCTTTAGGGATGATGAAATAAAGGCCGCTGCAGAGTCCCTATCTCCATTATTAAAGGGTGCTAGGGCATCCAACCTGTTGCTTTACGGCCTAACTGGTACAGGTAAGACCGTAGTTGCGAAGCATGTGTTGAAGCACCTGCAGGAGAGGGCAGCAAAGTTGAAGGTAAATGTAGGGCTTGCGTATTCTAACACAAAGACAGCAAAAAGAGAGTATACGGTTCTGGTTGAACTCGGAGAGGCCATAGGCCTAAGGTTTCCGTTCACTGGGCTGGCGTCAAGTGAAGTGTTCTCCAGAATTGTCGCTCACATAAATGAGCAGGGCATAAACACCGTCTTCGTTTTGGATGAAATTGATTTTCTGATAAAGAAGCATGGGGATGGAACGTTGTACCAGATGACCAGAGCAAACGAGCGACTGAAAAGAGGTTCGCTTGGTCTGATCGGGATATCTAATGACCTAAACTTCAAGGATCTTCTGGATCCAAGGGTACTTAGCAGTTTGAGCGAAGAGGAGATCGTGTTCCCAGCATACAGCGTTGAAGAGCTGAAGGCAATTCTAAAGGAGCGGACAAAGAAAGGATTCCATGATGGTTCTGTTAGTGACGTTGCAATAAACCTATGTGCAGCGATGGCAGGGCTTGAGCATGGCGATGCCAGAAGGGCAGTAGATCTTTTGCGTGTTGCTGGCGAAGTTGCTGAGCGCGAGGGTGCTAGTATTGTTGATGAAAAACATGTTAGGATTGCTGAAAAGAAGATAGAGCAGGATAAGGTGAGCGAAACGCTACGAAAGTTGCCTATACACGAAAAACTTGTGGTGTGCAGCGTAATGATGTCCGAAAAAGGTTTTACTGGAGATGTATTCGATAAATACAGTGCACTCAGCAAAAAACTGGGATTGGAACCAGTAACACAGAGAAGGGTAGGTATGATAATCAGCGAACTGGATATGCAGGGTCTGATATCTGCGCGCGTGGCAAGTCAGGGCAGATATGGTAGGACGAAGAAGATCTCTTTAGCAATACAACCGTCTGTTGTGAAGGATGTTTTCAAGGAAGATTCCATGACTGCGTCTCTGGTTTAAGCAAAGAAAGACAAGACAGAAATACACTGCGCATTCAATATCAACCATGACACCGTATTCTGTATGGTACCTTAGCAAGAAGCGCAGGTTTTCCTTCATTGGGATTGCAGCGGCTGTCTTTGCCGTTGCATATTCTGCAGGTGCTGCAAGTACCATGAGTGATGAGGAAGCAAAAAATCTGAAGGATCTGTTTGGCAAGGAGGTTGAGGGCATAGATGCCATTGGTATCTTCTGGAACAACTTTAGGATTGCAGCTGCTATGTTCATCCCCGCATTTGGAGTATTCATTGGCATGTTTTCTGCCTACTCAACAGGTCTTGTGTTCAAAGCCCTAGCACAAACGACGCCGCAGATCGCGAACCTTCCTCCATTGATAATCTTGGCAACACCTTTTGGAATGATGGAAGTGATTTCATATGGTATAGCGATGTCGCAGAGCGTGATCTTGCTAAACGCAATGGTGCGCAAGCAGAGTCTTAAACCCATACTGGTACCAACGATGATTCAGCTTGGTATAGTTGCTGCTCTGCTTTTTGCTGGAGCATTCATAGAGTTTTACATGATAAAGACATTCACTCCAGAAATTCAAGCGATAGAAACATAGCTAGGGTTTTTATGCCAGTTTGGTTGATTCACATTTACAATGCTAGGCATCAAGATACACAGTTACCCAAAGCTGGATTCTCCAAATATGCTGGCTGCACTTCCAGACATGGGCAATGTAGCTGGGATAGGCATAGGTTACATGATAAAGAAGTTGAACGCAAAGCTGTTTGCTGAAATATACTCCTACTGGCCGCCGTTTGTGACATACAAAGACGGCGTTGCTGATTATACACAATCAACCTACAAGTTTCACTGCTTGGACAATGAAAACCTGCTGATATTCAGCGGGGATTTTAACCCGACTGATCCAAGAAGGCTGTATGAGATCTGTTACGAGGTGGTAAGGATGGCAGAGCGCATGAATGTGAAGCGATTGTATTCTATAGGCGCTGCGTTGAGACCTGCAAGCGGTGCGGAACCTAAGGTGTTTGGCGCTGTGAACAACGAGCAGATACTTGACGATTTGAGGAACCATGGCGTGGTGATGCTGGAAGGCGAGGGCCAGATAACAGGTTTCAATGGACTGATTCTAGGGATAGCGAAGGAAAGAGGAATAGATGCTGTGTGCATCTTGGGTGAAATAGATAACCCAGGTATAATACAGCCAAAGGCTGCTCAGAGCATACTGAAGTTGCTCATCAATATATTGGGCATAAAGCCGTTCGGCATGGATGAGCTTGATGAAGAGGAGAAGAGGAAGAAGTTCATGGAGCAGCAGATGGGATATCTGGAGCGCGTTATGGAGCGCGGCGAGCCTCCTGGTATAGCATAACTATTAATTTTTATAGGTTAATTAATATCCTAAACTTTAGGATGTTACTTGTACACATATGCTATGAAAAAGTTTATATCAGAAATTAACATCCTATATTTTAGGATATTACAATGCCATCAAAATTAATTTCCAGTTTTAATGCAACAGCATTAGAAATATTGTTTCTCCTTAACAAGGAAGCGACGCATGTCATAGAGTTGCGAAGGGCTCTTGGTGATTACGGTGCCATAAGCACTTATCTAAGGAACCTAGAAAAGCTAGGTTTAATCAAAAGAGAGAGGAGGGGCAGAATGATTGTCAATACGATAACGAGCAAGGGCAAGCAACTCATCAGTATACTAGGTTTGTGAACCTGAATGGATGACCATAACGCATAGATCGCTGTATTCTCTCTTCGGAATCTCGCTCAACCTGCTCTTTGTTACCCTCTCATTGCTTAACGTTAGAAACTCGTAAATGTCTACGTTAAACTTGCCAAGATCAACACCGTTCTGCTTCAGGAACTCTGCGACATCGATCGGCATGAAGTCCCAAGGCCTTGGGAGCATGATTATATTTCTAGCATTCTTTACTGCTTCCAGAAGCATCGCCTTCTCTCTTTCTATACTACCCGTTATGTGAAATGTTATCAGCGCGCTCTTATCAATAGGCACTCTAGATTTTGAGGCTGCTACCTGTATCGAACTTATTCCAGGCACGATCTCCACATCGCCAAATATCTCTATCAGCCTATCGACTATCTCTGATTCTGAAAAGTCAGGGTCTCCTGTGAAGGTTACAGAACATGTTTTGTTTTTCAAATTCTTTGCAACATCGGCATAAACTTCTTCTTGGGTTTTTAGAGTTATCTGCCTAACATCTTTACCGTTTAACAGGCTTCTAATTGCATCAAGACTGTGCTTGTAACCAATCACGATATCAGATCTAGCTATCACCTGCTTCACCCTTTCAGTAATATATTCTGGCGAACCTGGGCCTACGCCAACAACGTAAACCTTGCCCATATGCTATGCACCATTTGCTCGCTTTAAAAATGTATTAAATACACTTATGAACTTGATCCTATGTTTTAGCAATTCTTAATAATGGTATGGTCAAAGCAATTGCATGGTTCTGGATCAGAAGAAGGTGCCCAAAGACGTGTATGACTGGCTTATGGATGAAGCATTCGAGTTTCATGAGGGCGATGAGGAGATAATGAAGAAGGTAAAGAGCACGGACATCAAGACCGATGCTACTTGATGGATTAACACCTGAAGCTACTCAACTAATTTTGATTTCTGGCATCTATCCAGCCCTGCTACCATTTTAGTAGCAGGGCGCCCCCTAACAAAATATATCAACATGTTTCTTGCTCTATGCGATATGGCAGACAAGATCAGATGCGCCCATATTCTGGTCGCAAAGTTCAGCGAAGCGCAGCAGATACTTGAAAAACTAAAGCAAGGAGAGAGCTTTGCAAAACTTGCCCAAGAACGTTCTTTGGATGGCAGCAGGAAGCGTGGGGGCGACCTTGGCTTCTTTGGCAGGGGAATGATGGTAAAAGAATTCGAAAAGGCTGCCTTTGCTCTGCAGAAGAGTCAAGTTTCAGATGTGGTAAAAACTCAGTTCGGGTACCATATAATAAAACGC
>Ga0185320_10081310_pt1 | contig 15840 bp, 27 predicted proteins | sample OV2TP2_FD_128023 | JGI IMG/M metagenome (GOLD analysis project Ga0185320, IMG submission 128023) | Hot spring microbial communities from Beatty, Nevada to study Microbial Dark Matter (Phase II) - OV2 TP2 (SPADES assembly) (version 2) | ecosystem: Environmental > Aquatic > Thermal springs > Hot...
CCAACCGTGCGGACTTTGAGGAAGGCGAACAGGGCGCTCAGGTAGTCTCCCAGCGTCCGGGGCGGGTACGGCAGCTTCTGAACGTAGCGCCGGAAGGCGGTCAGCCGCTTGACCGCGTGCTCGGCTTCTTCCAGGTCGATGTGACGGCCGTAGACCTCCCACCGGAAGGGCATCAGATAGGGATCAGTCCACTTGCCGTTGTAGCGGTTCGTGTGGCTCTCCATCTGGAACCGGTCCTCACGCGATATGTCGACCTTGACCTCGACGGTGACCACGACGCTCCGGCTATCACGATCAGGAGAGTTTTCGTAATAATCTGGCCCCGGGCCGACCAGGCTGACGGCTACTTTAGTGGCTTCCTTGGTACTCATGGTTTTGCCTCCATCCTTCTCGAAATAGTCTCCAGGCATTCCGGCGAGCAGTACCGGAATGTTTGCATGACGTGTTCCCCCGCAGGGAAGTTAATCTCCTTCAGCTCCTCGTTGAGACATACGGTACTGCATACGTCACAGCTACTTACCCGTTCCCCTGACAACCAGTCTGCCAGGGCTTCCGAGACGACCAGGGTTACATGAATGCTCATGGTTTTGCGTCCTTTCTACTTGAAATAATCGCCAGGCACTCCTCCGAGCAGTACCAGAGCGTTTCCGTCAGCTCGGTGCCGTCGGAGTCTTCTCCAGCGGGGAGGTCGATCTGCTTCAGCTCCTCGAATAGGCACAGGGTGTCGCAGCCGTCGCAGGTCGGACAGTCGCATTTCATGATTAGCCAGTGGGCGAGAGCTTCCGAGACGACCAGCTTTGTATTAGCTATGCTCATGGTTCAACCTCCTTAAAAGGGGCGGGTTTGAAACCCGCATACATATCGTCCTCCTCTTCTCGGGTCAATGGCCGATATGAGGCGGAAGTGCCTGCTGACCCGATGGTGTAATCTTGGTACGCCATGGGCCACCATTCTCTATCAGCAGAATGGTGCCGCGCTTGGCCATCCAACCGCATGCAGTGGCGCAGGGCAGCCAGTGGGGTCCGATGGCGGACGTCGCAATAACCTTTACGGTTACTGTGGCAGGAGAAATACCTGACTTTGGGGGCTTCCTGGGTACTCATGGTTAAACCTCCTTAATCTATCTCGCTGTCTTTGACGACCAGGGGCTACCTCACTACCTGCCCTCCGCCGGCACTCCCAGGTCGGACAGGACGACCCTGGTCTCCGCCAGAGTTGACTCGGTCAGGGTGTAGACCCCGTGGTACGGCCGCCGAGCCGCCCAGCCGTTATGGTGCGCCGGGACCATCCATTTCTCCCGACCATCATCCACAATCCAGTGCATGGGCAATACTGAGGTGTGAAAGAGTTGGTACATGGCATCCTCCTTACTTGATCTCCCTGTCTTCGCAGACCAGGGCGTCGCCACAGATGGGGTCCTGGGCCCCGTAGATATAGAGCACAGTGGCGGCTGCGTTGACCGGCAGCCGCTTGAGCTTCCCCTCTTCGTCGATGACCATGAGCCGCCCATCCTTCGTATGGGCGATCTCGATCCAGCCGCCTCCGATGGCGGCCTGCAGCTCCTCAAGCTGGTAGTCTGTGCCGTTGGCCGGCGCGGGGTAGTCCTCTACCCTGCCGTCGGCCCTATAGAGCGTTGCCATGGGTTATTCCTCCTCGTCTTCGGCCTCTTCGACGTCATAGTCGGTGAGGTCCAGATTAAGTCCCTGGGGAAAGTCCCTTAAAAGCCGAAAAGGATTGGTAGTAGGCTCCCCAAGAACCCCAGGAGGCCAGGCACGTCTGGACCGGACTGCTGCTGGGATTGCTGGGCCACAAACTGCTGCTGGCCGATTACGGCCAGCAGCCGGTTGCGCTCTTGTTCCAGAGCCGCATTCGCGGCCCGGAGTTGGTTAGTCTCCTGGGTCAGCTGCTGGACCTGCGCGGTCAACCGTTGATTTTGCTCGTATTGGTAAACGGCCAGAGTCACCGACACCGCCGCTACCACGACCAGGACGCCAATGGATATGAACACTGCTGGTTTCATGACTTGCTCCTTTTCTGTAGTTTGTCTATTTCATAAGCCAAAACCGTTATACCAAACCCCAGGAACCCAAAAAACATGACCACGATGAAAAGGGATTCTGGGGATAGACATAGCCGGCCGAACAGGGTAAACATGACTTTCACCTCCTTTGCCCCGACCGAATCGGAGCAGAATATCGGTGCTATACTGGTGCCCATAACGCATCCTTGGAGGTAAGATGGCTGACCCAAAGACATGCGCCATAGAGGCCCTAGATTTCTGCCTTACCGCTTCTGTGCTCAAGGACGCGTTGCGTGCGTTCCCTGAGCGGGCTTCAGACACCTTTCTTGGGGAGATCAACTCCATCTATCGCAGTCTCTCCCAGCGCATCGACGCCCTGGGCGAGTGCGGCCTGGACATCAACGAGTCCCACCTGGCCTCCAGCCGTCTCCAGCTGGAGATACAGCTAAGAGACCTGTCTCCGACGGACCCGGAAACCCGAAAGAACGCTCCTATGCTGAGCTTGGCAGTCTCGGACATCGAATGGAGTCTCAGGACATTCCAGAAAGCACACCAAGCTCCCCCGGTTGGGGAGCAGCTGCCACGGCCTACCCGGGGAGGGGTTCGCCGGGCCTTTCTCCGAGGCTGCCCGGCAGGAGGGATTAGGCCCGCCTAATGACCTGCTAAGGGTTAGCTCTTAGCCTCCTCAAGCCGGAGCAGCGGCTCCGGTCCCTCGATATAGCCGGTGCAAAGGCGGGGCTCCCAGGTGTCCTTCAGGTAGACCTGAAAGGGCTCCTTGCCCTCACAGCGGAGACAGTGGATTCCCTTCAGTTTTTCCGGAAAGTCCGGGAACATCATCTCCATGACCGGTAACAGGATGTCGTGCACCTCGTGGAGCACGTCCAGCCACTGCTTGGGGTCGTCGTATACCTGCTGCGGGCTAATCAGCATGAGGGTACACCTCCTTGCCGCAGTTCAGGCAGGCCCAAAAGGCGCCGTACCGGTCCTGCTGGAAGGCTATGGCCCCGCGGCATTTAGGACACGCCTTGACCTGTATGATGATGATTACCATCGCTCCTCCTACCTAGAGATTACTGGAAGAACAGCCTTGTGAAAGGATCCGGGGCCGTGAAGCACTTTCGGCATCTACGGTCCCAATCCTCTGGCCGGGCCAGGCGTATGTGAATCAACTCTTTCCCGCAAACTGACTTTTCAGGCAGGTTGGATTCTCTGTGGAACCTGGCCTGACCAACCCTCGTCACTCCCTTGCGGATACCAATATTGACTGCCATAGACTCTTGTCGCCCTCCTACTCGCTCTTGATTATGATCCTGAGGCTCGCTTCTCCTATGCTCACTTGACGTCTTCCCAGACGTCGGGGTTGGCCAGCACGGGAAACTTCTTCCAGAAGTGGAAGCGAGCCTCACCGTGGACGGTCCGGTGAATGCTCGTGTGGCCATCCGGGTGCGTCACGGCGAAAGTTTGAATTTGCCGATCTTGGGGGTCGGTCTCCTTGATGGCGCTGTAGCCCTTGAGGGCGCGCAAAGCCCTCAAGGTGGTCTTGGTGCGGCGTTCAGGGTTCATGGTTCCTCCTTCAGGCTTTCCTGCTTTTGTAGAGGTTAATCCCGACAACGTAGTCGTCGTTGATTACCAGGTTCCCCCTGGTGCTGAAGAACACGATGGTCTTCCCGCTGGCCGAAGGGGTTCCCTTGGTCAGTGCCACGTCTATGATGAGCCTACCGTTTTCCACCTTGATGACATCTCCGTTAGACATGAACGAGCCTCCAAACAATAAATTTCCGGCCTAACCCTGCCGCCCCTGCCCAGCAATGGGCAAACACTGCTGGGCAGGAACAGGGGGTTAGGCAACCAGCAAATTTCGGCCGGCCGGAAATTTGCCAGTCGCCAAACGACAAAAATCCCCTTACCCGGTGTCGGGCCGGGTAAGGGGTTAGGAAACTTGCCGGGTGAAGCTAAGCTACGGAGTAGCTAGCCACCATGCGTCAACGGCTTCCCGAATCAGGATTTCATCAAACACGACCCTTACACCCTGTTTCCGAAGCCATTTCCGCTTTTTTTCGCTCTTTATCCCCTGGATGGAATTGGTAACATCCACCTTTAGTTGGATGTTGGTGCCGGGGATTCTTACCCTTGCGAAACGGCGGAGTTTGTTATCGACGGAGTAGCCTAGCAGGTAATACTTGGGCCGGTTCTCAAAGAACCCTTCCATGTCGATAGCGTCCCGGGTGGCGTGCTTCATGGGATCGTGGAACACTCCGAACCGGCCCACTTCACCAGTAGGGCCAGCCTGTCCCCACAGCTTTCGGTCGGCCCGACGCTGGTCACGATCATCCTGTTTCCAGTCTGCAATGACTTGCTCTTCGACCCGGCCGTACAAGTCCGATAGCTCTTCGTGCTGCACCGGAACACGCTTGGGCCCGGTTAGTGCGCCGCCGCTGACCGCATGGGCTAGCTCGACCACGCCGATACCATGACAGTACGGTGCGATTGCCCGTCCTTCTCTTACGTCGGCCGCCGTGATGGGGTGGGTAGGAAAGTACGGTTGGCTAGTCTTCCTACCACGGACCTTGATTCTCTCAAACTTGGTCGTGGTCTCGACGTAGTGGTCGAGCTCAGGGCATAGTTTATGCCCCTTGAGGCAGACACCCTTGTACTTGTCTACCAGGTCAAGTAAATGCGTCCGTCGTTCCGGGGTAGACCATTTTGGTAGTGCCATGCACCTTACTCCTGTTGCAATCTCATCCTGAAAGGATGGGGTAAGGTGCCATGCGTGCGGGGTTTAGCTGGTGGCCTTGCGAGACCGCCGGGGGGTAGGCGCCGGGGTATCAATGGCTTCGGCGTTTTCCAGCAAAGCCATGGTGACCGCCTCAGCCAGATCGTGATCCTGAGTCTCGACAATGGGAGTACCGGCCTTGAGCTGCCGCTCGACCTGAGCCTTGAACAGCTGAGGCACTTCGTCCATGATAGCCGCCGTCTTAGCCAGTAGATCGGCGACGTAGTTTTCACGGGCCCGGTTCACCATGTCGTTCAGTGGCTTGGCCACGGAGAACAGTGGCCGCCCGGACTGGGAGAAGCGTACTTCCCCAGTGTCCTTGTCCCGGCGTAGCCGGTACGGAGCACCCAGGGCGTCATCGGGAAGATCCACGTCGTTCACGGCTCCGACGGTTTTGGCGGCCGTGAAGAAGGGAAGCCAGATTGTGTTCACGTCGATCCCCCACGCCTTGCGGCTGACCACTTTGGTCGTAGGTGCCAGTATCGACTGGAATTGAGCCTTGACGTGAGACACGGTGGGCATAGCCTCACCGTTTTGGGTAGGGGTTTCGATTGTGGTGGTCATTGCGAATTTCACCTTCTGTATTAAATTCGCATGGCACCTTAATCCATCCTTCCAGAGGATTAGCGGAGTAGCTTACTAACGGCTTTCCAGACAAGTCTATGGTGCTAGTTAGTAGGTAGAGAGATTCCGTCGTACAACAGGTATTACTCTACTACCATGCCCAGGTTCCATTGCGAGTATGACCCATCGCTCCCGGACATCATCCTGTTGCAATTTTGACGGTATGTAATGCGAATTGTTGACGTCCCATGCGTAACGTTATCCGTACTTTCGTTACTTACCCTGTCCCATTTTCTAACCCGGGCGTTATACAAGACTTGCCATGGTCTTGCCAACATCCCGTCGAATTTAGGTGAAGGTAGGCGCCTATGTGGCACATAGGCTCGACGTATTCAATTCTTGCCGGGTGGCCCGGTGCATCTAGTAGACGCTAGCTATGATTCAGATTCAATCTCACCTAACCTATCGAAATTTGGGATACCATGGACAGATTAGCACGATGCAAGAGGTCTTGCCCGGAGCCATAGTATAGGATTACACTACGTCAAGCTGTTCACCAATGGTCACCATTCTTCACTCCAAATTCATTTTTTGATCCGGGGGAAAACTTTGCCCAGTAGCTTGAAAGGAAGAGCCGCCAGCCAGGTCCGGACCCCTCTCCTGGTCCGTGAGTACCTGATGGGCAGCGTGGCGTTTCCCGGAGACCAGGAGGGCGACGGCGCAACCCGAGCCAGCGACGGCGACTTCATCGCCAGGATGCACCAGAGGGTCAAGCTACAGATTAGGGAGATCAGTCCCGAGTACCAATACCCCAGGAAGCATAGCTTCCTCAGCTTCATCAATGCCCTGATTACCCTGGGCCTGGTGGAGCGGACCGGTCAGCGCGAAGATCCCGAAGAGCGCGGGGCCGGCATAGTCGGCGTCGCCAGAGGATTTGAGCAGAGGACCTGGGTCCGGCTCACCGAAGGCTCGGCCGGCCGGATCGAGTGGGCCGACCCGATGGGGCACCTGGCCTTGATCTATCCGGGGATGCGCCGCCCTGGTGCGCCTTTACCAGAAGGTGTGCCTCAGCCGGTCGCCCCCCGGCCGCGTCCCAGACGGCGGGCCCGCGGAGCGCCGGCCGGACCCACTCCTGAGGTGGTCCGGTCACTGGAAGCCTGGCGGCGTGATATGATCGCCGATTTAGCGGTCCTCCAGGACTCCACAAGGCCAGAGGACTTTGATGCGGTGGCCAACGCCGCGGGGGATTACCTGGCCAATGTTCGCGAGGCGTTCCCGACTACGTCGTTCACGCAAGCCTTTGATATGCTCGGGCTCCTGACAAATTGCAATGCCCTTTTACGCGAGGCCGCCACTCCGGCGCAGAGGGCCAGGGCCGTCCTGAACTGCCAGTCGTCGGCCCGCCTGCTGAGGGAGGCGCTGGTTACTCCGCTCCGCGGCGCGGTCCTGCGACCGGAAGAGGCTGAGGAGACCCTGGGAGTCAGGGAGCTCCCCAAAGTCCCGACCATAACTCTGCCAAAGAACTTCACCACCAGGTCCGTGCCGCGACTAACGGCCCACCTGGAAGAGCTGGTAGACCTGGCCAGGGAGTACGACTGGCCCGACGAAGAGTTTCCGGAACTGACGGCCGAGGTCATTCGCCTGATCGGGACTCAACTTCCCAGCGAGCCCGGCGAACCGGAACAATTCAGCGGAGCCCGGGGCTGGCTGGACGCCGCCCAGGACTCCCTGCAGAATGAAATAGACAGTAAGTCCCCCAACGCTGCCCGCCTGGAGGCCCTGCGGCAGCGCGTCGAGACTCTGGCAAGCTTTATTTCGGCGCTGGAGGAGGACCAGGACCTGGACGCCGCGCTGGATGAGCTCAGCAACATAGAGTCCCTGGAAGAGAGTTAGAGTGACTGCGAGTACCGACCACCTTAGCGATCACGTCGCCGGCTTTGAGCGATATCTGGAGACCGCCACCCGGCTGCTGCCGGTCACCCGCAAGCGTTATAGCTACGAGGTGAGGCGGTTCGCCGAGCTGATTGGGGACCCTCCTCTGGAGGAGATCACCCCGATGATGCTTCTTGATTGGAACGCACGGTTTCACGACGCTGGAGCCGCCGCCAGCACGGTGGTGCAAAAGCACTCGGCCCTCCGGAAGTTTTTCGCCTACTGTGAGGAGTTCCTGGCGTCGGAGAACGCGGGCCGGTTGCTTCGGGTCTTCCAACGCCAGCTGCAAACTCCGGTCAACAAGGGCCCAGTGCGGCCTCCCTACGTGCTGGACGAAGAGATTGTCAAACGGATGTTGGACGCCATCGGCGGGCGCCTGGCTACGGGTGTCAGGGACCGGGCTCTGGTTCATTTTTTGTGGTCAACCGGAGCCAGAAATTTTGAGCTCACCGGGCTTACGATGTCCGCTCTGGACGTAGAGCAGCGCCTGGCCGTCATCGCAGGCAAGGGTGATAAAGAGCGCCTGGTCGTGTTCGACCAGGATTGCCAGGAGGACTTGAAGCGTTGGTTGGAGCGCCGGAAGACCTGGCCTAACCCGGGGGATTACGTGTTCTGTACGGTGGACGGGGCCCGCATGAGCGGCTCTACCGTGAGCTCAATCATCAAGCAGGCCGCCAGAAGAGCCCGGTTTCGCCGGGCGGTCTGGCCTCACGTCTTCCGCCACACCCGCATCACGGATCTGCTCAACCGCGGGATGAGCCTGCAGGACACGGCGACCATGGCTGGCCACACCGACGTCAAGACCACTATGCGGTACTTCCACCAGGAGCCTGAGAAACTGAGGGACGCCTACGATAAGGCGACGGAACGAAAGGAACCGTGAAGATAGAGCGAGCCGTCTGGCCGCCTGCCGATGCACAACAACTGCTAGACCGCTGGCGGGAGATGGAGTCCCCGGTCATCCCTCTGTCCCAGGGACTGGCAATCAGCAACCTGGAGCGGTGGTTCTACCCCAGTCACCCTCACTGGCCGCGGTACCCTGGGCCAGCGCAGCTTGAGCGCGTGAGGGAAGAACTGGCGGCACCGAATGTCCCGGAGCAAGGGAGATTGTTTTAACGAATTTGGGCCATAAATTGGTTCACATCAGGCGATACATGTATGTCAGAGATACTGATATCCCGACTTAACACCAGGCCTTCCGGGGTTCTCAGTCGGGAAAGCGCGACGTAAAGCTGGCCGTAGGCGAAAGGAGCCCTTTCCAGATTGATAATGCCGCGGTCCAGGGTGAGGCCCTGGGATTTATGGATCGTCGAGGCCCAGGCAAGACGTAGGGGCATTTGTCGAAAAGTCCCGTCAATAACTCGGATCAGGTCGCCATTCTTCTCAGCATAATAATAATGCTCCCATATCTCAGGCACGATTATGGTATCTGACCCATCAGGTAGCTCAACCCACAGGGCTCCGCCTGTGATGTTCGATATAGTAGCAAGGGTCCCATTTACCCAATGTGGGAAATGATTCCTCAGCAGCATCACCTTCGCTCCCACTTTCAAGTCCAGTCTGGTATTGGTGGGGCGCTGATCCTCTCCTATATCTTCAAACTTTCCTTCCACCTCTGCATAGAAAGTAAAGAGCTGTCCCGGTATTAAATCGAGAACCCAACCATTAAAGGAATCCGCCGGGCGCCGGTGGGGTGTCATCATCGTGGTGTCTGACTCAAAGACATATCGTGGAGTGATCCTTCGGTTAGTAACCCGCTGGTTGAACATAGCCAGATGGTCTACCGTGAAGCTACCATCCCTGACCCCATCCAACGCCTGCAAGAATTCTGGATTATCCTGCCGGAAAGGATGGGTCAACTCGGCGAATCGGAAACCCAATCCCAAAACAGCCGACTCCTGAAAGGCGTTGGAGCCAAAAAAGAATGGTGTGGTGTATCGACGAAGCAAAGGTTGTTCTTCAGTTCTCACTACTGGCTCAAGTTGGTAGGGGTCTCCTACCAACAAGATTTTGACCCCACCGAATGGATAGCCTGGGCGAGGACCATTCCGGCGGAGGAAGCTGTCAATACAGTCGAACAGGTCGGCCCTCATCATGCTCGCCTCATCAATGACCAACACCTCAAGGCTCTTGTATAACCCCACTTTGTCCGGTTTAGGTTCCATTCGCCGGGCTACTTCCGGCCTGATACCTATTCCAAACCCGAAGAACGAATGGATTGTCATCCCACCTGCATTAAGCGCGGCAACGCCGGTGGGAGCTACCACGACGACATTTTTCCCGGTTGTTTTAATAAACTGCTGTAAAGCGGTGGTCTTGCCTGTCCCTGCCCGCCCAGTCAGAAACACATTGACTTCCCCCAACAAGGGCCATATAGCCTCAATCTCCGGGGTCATCTTGAAATCAGGGAATGTTTCTACGCGTGGGGGCATTCCAGAGGACATGTTAACCTCCATCACAGATACCATTTTGCCAAGTATCACACGTGTCAACCAAGTGTAAACTTTTATTAGATACGAAGTTGACACTTGTGTTGACACTTGTAGATATGTTGACACTTACTTCCCGGTACTTTTTTTAAGTGAAAAGGGTAAAATAACGTATATAAGTAGGATCGTTGTATCTGGGATGACACTTGATCTGTCAACCCTTTGTATCTAGCAGGCGATTTTCGAGCAGAATCCCGAGGCCGGCCCAAAAACGTGATTTGCCGTGAGTTCCCATCTGTTGCTCAAAACCCTGAGCCTTGAGCGCCTGGGTGAAATTCTTGCGGCCGAGCGGCCGGCGAACCCCTCCTTCAACGGCCCATTTCTGATATTCTTTGTAAAGTTCGGTGTTGTCCGCCCGGAGTCCTGGGTTATTCCCATCCAGGACACATCGATCCTCCAGGAATTCAGTAAGCGGATGCATCGAATCTCGGTACGCGGTCGTAGCTTGCAACACTACATCTGGAGGGGAAAGTCCCTCCCTCTGCCAGTCCAGGGCACCTGTTACGATCCAGGATAAAATGGCGGGACCAGCCACCGCAGTGTCAATAAGGGTGGCTTTCACCCCAGGGTCTCTCTCTCGCTCTGGGATCACTTCATCGAAAGGGGCTTGTAAAATCCTTCTCCAGATTGCGTTATCATCGGCACGGACCCGCGGTCGGTGATTCGCAGCTAGCCAAAGTTGAAACATTGGGAAGAATTCAAAGGTGCTGCCATACTTGAAGCTAGCAGTGATTTCTTCTCCCCCAGTCAGGTGTTTGATCAGGGCTTCGGCCATTCGCTGCCCCTCCTCCACTTCAATGCTGACCACCATCCTTTTGCCAGCCAGCCGGGCCAGGTGTTCCTTGTGGCCGGATGACCGGTCTATCTGTAGAAAGGCGTCGAAGTCCGATGTGGTGGCGTAATCTCCCAAGGTACTGCGAATTGCCTGTAAAAAAGTGGACTTGCCGGTGGCAGTATCGCCATAACAGAAAAAGAGCTTCTCCTCGCTGGTCAAGCCGGTAGCGCTATACCCGGCTGCTCTCTGGAGGAACCCGCGCATCTCCCGTTTTGGTTGTATCCGTTCCAGGAATTGGTCCCACAGCAGGAATCTTGCATCGGGATCATATTCCACCGGACATACCTTTGTGATCAGGTCATCCCGCCTGTGCTCTCGTAACTCGCCGGTCCTCAGGTCGATAGTCCCGTTCAGGCAATTCAAGAGCCATGGGTCTGCATCCATCTCTTTGGGTAAGATGGAAATGCCAGGCTCGGAGCGCACCCACCGGACGATGGCCGCCATACGCTCACTGGCCTCAGACTTTTTCGCCCAGGCAGTATAGCGTTTTGCATTCTCAGTGGCCTCTATCGCCGCGTCGCCCAAATGCTTAAGTTCGCTTGGATCCATTTCGATGGCTGCCTGCCCATTTAACTTGGCCGACTTGGTCCCCAGGGCTGCGGCCAGTTCATAATATTTGCGGGAGACGTCCCTAGCCCACCATTCCACCTTGCCGTGTTCATCCTTAACCCAACGTGTGCCCTGCCACCAGTAGAAGTCTTTAGTTGGCCAGCAGTACCTTAACTCCCCTCCGTGAAGCGACCCCATCAATGCGGCATTGCCCCGGTCGGTAAAATGAGGGGATTCTGGGGCCTCAACTCCCAGTTTGGCGGCGAGCGCCTTTACAACTTGAAAGTCTCCGTCGGGCATCACGCTTTCCCGATCTGGTGGAGTTCTATCTCCAGTTTGGCGATGTCGCCTCCCTGGGCGCAGGCGCCGAAGCAGTGCCAGCGCCAGCCCTTATCGTCATGGAAGACATAGAAACTGCCGGTCCTTTCTTTGTGAAGGGGGCACCTGCCTCGCCAGCGGTCAGGCCCGGCCGGGGTCAGGTGGGTGAACCGTCCGGCATATTCGGACAGGTCCACCTGGCGCAGGCGCTCGAAAATACCGGCGTCAGGCCTTAGCGCAGGCGGCGGCGGCGCCGGGTCGCCCGGGAATCTTCGGGGCTGAAACGGTCTTGTGGATGGTCGTGCCTGGTGGATTGCGAGCTGCCAGGCTAGCCAGGCGATGCGGGCCTGAGGCTCACAGCGGAAGAAATCATTGTAGGGAGGCGTCCGGCCCCGGCAGGCGCAGGTCCCATCGCAGCAGAGGCAGATATCCACCGCTCCCAGGGTCAGGGGGTAGGAGCAGACCGCGCAGAGCCGGTCGTCCTGGGCCAGTTCCGCTAGCCGCTCTTCGATGGCGTCCAGCAGATGGGGACGGATGACGTCCAGCTCGGCCTGGTCCACAGCCAGGGCCATTTGAGCCAAAATTGATCGAACTGAAGAAGCCATTGACGATTACCCCACCGCAAACCCAAAAAGCTGAGAATCCTTGCCGTGAAGGGTGGGTTACTTGGTGGGGTATTTTTCTTTGAAGAGGGTTTCGGCCCGTTGCAATTCATCAATGGTTAAGTGGAGGAGCCGGCTCTTCCCGGGGAACCACAGCGCAATAGTAGCCGGAATATTATCTATCTGCTCAGCAGGGACAATTGCTTTCACTACCCTAGTGATGGAGTTGCGCCGTTGAGTTAACAGTTCCCGTTCTTCTGGGGAGGATGTTGCGGCTAAAACCAGGTCCCCCGGCGGTGCGACTCTTCTGGTCTGGCTTCTAGCTGGCTTCGCCGCTTCCTCCGGGACCGATTTCGATTTCTCAGCCGGGGGCGGCTCAAAGTCGGCCTCGGTCAGGGTCTCACGGTTGGTCCACTCCTCCACCGGCGCGGCCTCTGGGTCGCTGAACTCCTCGACTAGGCCCCTGATCCCGGGCACGTCTTCCGGGGGGGTTTCATCAGGGGATGGTAAGATACCCAGAACATAATTGTTAGCTGCACGAGCCAACTGATAGGCGGTCATCTGCTCCGCCAGGTCCAGCTGGAGCACATGGATGGTGACCTGGCCTCCCCGCTCGAAGCTGACCACTTTCTGCGGCACCAGGCTGAGTTTCAGGCGAATGTTGTTGATCCGGCCGGCGATGGCACGGATCATAGCCATGCTGCCCTGGAGATTCCGGATGGAGTTGGCCGAGCCGGTGCTGACCTGGAAAACGCCAGCCCCCGGGACCTCAGGTAGCATCACGTAGAGGAAGAGGGTTTCCCGGCAGTCGCCGGACTCCAGGTAGGGGCAGGGACAGTGGACCGTCAGCATCATGGGCTTTTTGGTATCCTTGTCGGCTGGGACGGGATCTCCGGTGGCCTTCAACCGGTCCGGGTCCACCTGGCGGCTAGCGGTCCGCCCATCACCGCGACAAACGAGTCCCCAGGTCTGGGTATACATCCGCAGGTAGTGGCTGGCAATGATATCCTCGTTATCCAGGGGCAGGAACACCGGCTCCAGAACCGTCGGCTCATCCCCATAGATTTTGGCCACTGACGGGGCGTCGTCCAGAACGAAGTGGTCGGCGGCCCGGGGGAAAGTGTACTCGGTCCCATCCCGACGCTGACGGGTTTCCTTGTAGCCCAGGCGGATAATCCCCAATCTGGGCAGGCGCGGCCGCCGGAGAAGCTCCTCCGCGCCGGTGGCACCATCTCTGCGGTAAACTGGCATGGTTAGACCTCCTCATCCTCGGGTTATAGTTATTTCTTGATCCCAAAAACCTCTTCGTCGTAGGGCAATTGCAAGTGCTCCACCAGTATCATCCGAATAAAGGTGGAGACGCTTTGAATTCCTTTTTCATAGGCCATCCGTTCCAGGATTTTGTAGTGGTGAGGGGAGAGTAGAAGATGGACGTCCCTGGGTTTAACCGGCGCAGGCACTCTTGGCACAGGACACCTCCGTTGTTGCGTAGCGGCATCGGATCTATATCACGTCCTATAGCCGGGGTGTCAAGCCATGATTGTCGTGATTACGGTGTGATTTGATAGAGGAATTGCGCCAGAGGCTGTTATTTGTTTTACGGGAGCGGGTGGCGGAGCTGGAGGATGACCTGGCCCGGGAGGCGAACCGGAGGGCGACCGCCTGGGACGGCGCGATATGTAATAGCTGCGGGGAAGAAGTCTTCCGGCTGCTGGATGGTCAATGCATCGCCTGCCGGCGCGACGCCGATAAACGCTTGGCTGAGGCACAGGAAGCGAAGCAGAAAGAGGCGGCCGGGCGGCTGGAGTTAAGACAGCAAGCTAGAAGGGACGCGGCGGAGCTGTATGAAGAAGGGCAAGGGCCGAGGTTAAAGCAGGTCCCGTGCTACCGGTGCCGAGGGCCGGCCGTGATGGTCGTCCTGGGCACCGGTGTCAAGGTCAAGATTGTGTGTAGCGCCTGCGGCAGCTACTGGATCTGACGAGGGCTTATCTGCCGTGGTAGGCCTTGTAACCCTCGGTCCGCAAGCACCCGTAGAAAGAACGCCCCTTCTTACCCTTGCAGGCGGTAGCGATCCGGTGACCGCTCATCTTGTCAGCGAAGTTCATCTGCGCTGCCTTGACTCTCGTTGAGGTCTGGCGGGTGGTAGGCCTTCTGAGGATGAGCTGCCCACCTAGGGAGGGCTTCACGTAAATGCTCACCATATCGGAGAGATACATCGCATTAGCCACGGTCGGTTCTCCTTTGCACTAGAATCTTGGATAGCTTCTCGATGTCTTCGGACACCTGGCCGGTGATGGGGAGGCGAAATGTCTCGTGACCCCTAGAGTTTATAGTGATGGTCGGAGTCATGTCAACTTGAAATTCGGCCCCCAATTCACCACATTGGTCCAGGTCTACCGCGGCGAAGCTTACCCCGGGCTGGTCTCCCAGTTCGGCAATACCCATGAGATACTCCACGCAGGGGTCGCAGGCGCCGCGCATGAACAGCACGACCGCCTCTTCGGCCCCCTCCAGGCGTTCCCGGAAGTTATTGCAGGAAGGAAAGAGCTGCTCATTCTCGTCGCTGAGGAACCAGAAGTTGTTATCGGCCATCCGGCTCCTCTACGGCGGGGGTCTTTGAGCGGAAGGTCTTGACATAACCCTTGCTCAGGTCGACGACGTGAGTGACCAACTCTCCGGTCTCCTGCTCCTCATAGACCACGACCTGGCGGTGCGGGTTCTTTCCGGAGCGGTAGTAATTCACGTCAGGATGCTTCGGCATCTTCTTCGTCCTCCTCCTCAAATCCGTTCCAGTCCTGGGTAAGGCACCGGACAAAGCCCGTTTCATAATCCACATAGCACCGGTCCGAATCCTCGGCCTGTTTCAGTATGTCTGAAGGCCGGACCCCAGCTTCATCAGCAGCCCGTTTCACTTCAGCCAGAGGAACCTCGCAGCTCGCTGCCAGAAGCAGATGCAAGAGGTCATCCAATGCGTTGCGGGTGGTCATTTTACTTCTCCTTTTTGCGTTTCCACTCTAGGCCACAGGCTTTGAAGTCCTTCCCATCACCGCCCTTAGCGGTGCTGCTGGCGCACTGTTTCATGAATAGATTATAGGCTGACGGTGCCCGTTTGACCCGAACACCGCCGCCCTGGGCAGCTTCCAGCCCGATCACCATTCCCTGGCAGTCAGCAATAGACGACAGCAGGTCCAGGAAGATCCGCAGCTCTTCGTCGTCTTCAATGTGGCTTTCGGCCTCATGGACCAGGATGGTCTTTAGCCCGGGGTGCAGGCAGGTGATAGCTGCGGTGGCCATCTAGCTCTCCGTGGTAGCCGCTGTGCGGCGGGTCCGCCGCCTTGCGGGAGCGGGCGTTGGGGTCTCAGTGGGCGTCGGGATCTCCGGGGTAGCCGGTGCCCGCAGCAGGCTCGGCGGTGGGCACCCGCATTTACTCTGAAGGATCTCCGCGATGTCTTGAATGGCGCGGTGCTCTAGCAGAAATAGGGCACCAAACAGCTCGCTTCTCTTATCAGCCTTACTGTAGCGGCTTCGGATCTCGCGGCCGATCTCGTCAATGTGGCCTTGATAACGGACCATCCGTTCCAGCACCTCGTTTATCCTGCAACTATCGGCCGCCACCCGTAGACCGGTCAAGAGAGATTCGAGGCCGTTGGTATGTATGCTGTCCTCACTGAGCCGCTTCCGGATTTCTTGAGTAGAGGCTGTGGGGCTTAGTGGTTCTGGTTGGCGAAGTTGAGGGATTTCAATGGTTACGGGCATTA
>Ga0185320_10257265_pt1 | contig 15457 bp, 13 predicted proteins | sample OV2TP2_FD_128023 | JGI IMG/M metagenome (GOLD analysis project Ga0185320, IMG submission 128023) | Hot spring microbial communities from Beatty, Nevada to study Microbial Dark Matter (Phase II) - OV2 TP2 (SPADES assembly) (version 2) | ecosystem: Environmental > Aquatic > Thermal springs > Hot...
GCATTAGAGAAATTTACAATTTTGCCAGAAGATGCAGACGGCGTAATTCCTGACGGGAAATGGAATGTTGAAATCATAAAAGATAACCAAATTTCTAGATTCTATTACAAGATTTCATATACATCTACAGAGTAATTGTAAGTACATTGCAAGTGCAGGTATTGATGTTTAAGCAAGATGATCCAAAAAAATGCACTGCTGCAAAGCTTGTCAAATTCAAACTTGCAACAAGTGTAAGAATCACCTCACTAAATACAATACTTCTTGACCCATTTACAAAAAGAACTATTCTCAGAGATGACAGATTGCTTGGAGATTCTATAACAGGAATTGATTGTTCGTGGGAGCTAGCAGAAAAAATATTTAAAAAAAAATTTACTGGCATTGCACGAAAACTTCCACCACTTTTAGCAGGAAACCCCGTGAATTATTCAAAACTTAACAAGCTTACTACAGTTGAAGCAATAGCAGGCGCAGCTTTTATTTTGGGATTTGAGGATCTTACAGATAAATTACTTAATAAATTCAAGTGGGGCCATACATTTTACGAGCTTAATAGAAACCTTCTTGAAGACTATTCAAAGGCAAATTCTGAAGGAGAGATTAATTCAATAATGAAAGAATACGGTTTGTCTCTACCAAGTCAATAGAAATTCCTTTATTCATAGATCCCAATCAACGAGTAGAGATTTATTCGACCATTTTTTCCACACGGATAGGTAATAATGTCTACTGAAAAGTCGTCTTCAGGTCTTGTACGAAGCCTTTCACTGCTTGACATAACGATGGTCGGTGTGGCCGCTATGATAGGCGGTGCCATCTTCGTTCTAGTAGGACCAGCCATGGATGAGGCGGGACCAGCGCTAATGATTGCATTTTTAATCAATGGAATAATCACAATGTTTACTGCTCTGACCTATGCTGAGCTTGGATCTGCCCTTCCAGAAGCTGGTGGGGGTTACAAGTGGATAAGAGAAGGCCTCCCAAGACCAAATGCGTTTATCAGCGGTTGGATGGCTTGGTTTGCTCATATGGTTGCAGGAAGTCTATACGCAGTAGCCTTTGGTTCTTTTTTTGGCCACTTGTTAACTTTGGTTGGGGTACCAAGCAAATATGTTGGAATCGAACTTGAAAAGATAATTGCGGTTCTTGTAATCATACTTTTTACCTATATTAATGTCAAGGGAGTTTCCGATACTGGTAAAATAGGAAACGCCATTACATTTTCACAACTTGCTATCATATTTGTTTTGGTTGCAGCAGGTTTGTTTGCAATGACTTTCACTAATCCTAGCTGGTCTTCGAACTTTGAGAATTTTTTCCCTAACGGCAGCATTGGATTAATAATAGCCATGGGGCTGACGTTTATAGCTTTTGAAGGTTATGAAATAATTGTCCAAACTGGAGAGGAAGTAAAAAATCCAAAAAAGAATATTCCACGAGCAATTTTTATCTCATTAGGTGTTGTTGTAACTCTCTACATTGTTTTCGCATTCGTTTTCATAGGAGGCTTGAATCCAGCTGAAGTGGGAAAAGAGTCATGGAAATTTATTGGTGAGCATAAAGAGCTTGGAATAGTAGAAGGAGCAAAGTTCCTTTTGCCCTTTGGAGCTCTGATAGTTCTTGCAGGTGGTATGGTCTCAACACTTTCTGCACTGAACGCCACAACATTTTCTTCAAGCAGGGTTGCATTTGCAATGGGTAGACAATACAACCTGCCTAGCAAATTTAGCTCAATCCATCTAAAATACCGCACTCCATATTTGGCAACAGCCGTTTCCGGCTTTATCATGCTGATTGTAGCAGTAGTGTTACCACTTGAACAGATTGCACTGGCTGCTAGTGTAATGTTTCTATTTCTTTTTGCTCAAGTAAATATGGCTGCAATAACAATAAGAAGATTATATGGTCATAAACTAGAGTACGGATTTAAGACACCACTTTTTCCGATTCTACCACTCATAGGCGTGTTTTCTACAATCGGTCTTGCGATATATCTGCTAGTCTATAATCCACTAAGCTGGGCCATCGCTATCCTTTGGGTAATAATTGGTTTTTCAGTTTACAAAATATATTCTATCAAAAAAGAACTCGAGCACTACGCGCCCCTAGTAGGTAGTGAAGGCGCTCAAGAACGAAAAGACTATCGCATCATGATGGTGTTTGATCCAAAAACTGCTCAAAAGCTTGAAAAAATAGGCTCAGCCATAGCCCAAGATAAACAGGGTGAAATTTCATTTCTTAGCGTAGTGACAGTTCCAATACAGCTTCCTCTTTCTTCTGCACAGGGATTTGCAGAACCAGCTATGAAATCCTTTGAAGAGTTCAAAAAGACACTTCCACAATTAGTGCCATACAGATATCTTGTTAGACTTTCACATGACACTACAGAAGCCATCCTTGCAACTGTAGAAGAGCAGGGAATTAACCTCCTTATAATGGATTTTCATAGCTTGCGCAGTAACAGAAAGCTGCTTTCACTTACAACTTGTGATATTATGGGAGTTAATATAAAAGAGAACTTTGAAAACGAGCTTTCAAAGCTGGTGGTAGCATACGATAAGGGAAGGCACTCAAACCTTGGATTGGAAATTGCAAATTCACTTTCAAGATCATTAAACAGTACAATACGAATTGTTAGAGGTGTTGTTGAATCTCCTGAGGAAGAACGAGATGTTTTGAGCAGAATAAATGAAAAGATGTTTGATTTGGATTTGAAAAAAATTCCAGTCGAAAGAGTTTATCCACAAACAGACAACGTCACACAGAGTCTACTTCAAAACTTCGATAGCAAAAAACCTGAAACAATAATAGTCGGAGCAGGAAACCAATCAGACCAAGCATTCAGTCCAAAGACAATTGAAATAGTTGAAAAATCCACTCACACAGTTTTTGTCATACGTAACTCTCGATTGTCTGGAATGCAGGCACGATATTTCTGGAACATGATCGCTCCTCGACTTAAAGAAAACAGATTCATTTACAAAATGTATCTTGATGCATTAAGACTAGTATTTTTCATTAGAACGAAAAGGGCAAAAGCCCGCTCTGATGAAGACTATTTTGCACCAAAAATGTAATTTTTTAGAATTCTGCTTGTGATACATGTCCTAGGAAGAAAACATTCTGGTAATCTTCAAATAGAAATTTCTCTTTTATAACCAAAGGTGCGAGCTGGTGCACGAGCTACTGCTAAGGCAGAGGAAACTCCTCCCTCCATGCAGTAAGTGTGATCCAGAGATGGATAGCCAGAGATGGCTGGCTCCAGAACAGAAAACGATCCAACCCGGCGTACTATGATGGCAAAACCTGAGGTTTCCGGCAAGGAATGAAAGAGCTGACCCACACGGAGCAAGGCCAAACAAAACTACAAGTGCTGCACTTTGTTTAGGTAGGCCGCATAGCCAAATCTCGTAAAAACAGAAGGAGGGTTACGGCTGGCACGCACCATTCTTTTTAGATAAAACTTAGTGTTGGTATTTTTTCTTTAGCTTCCTGTCGCTCCAAAATAAAATTATGACTGCCACAGCACCACCCGCACCAGCCATTCCGTATATTATGTAAACTGGAAATCCGCCAGTAGATGTAGTTGCAGCACCTTCTGGAACTTCGGGACTAGAACCAAAATATTCTACTCCTTCTATGGTTGTTTCTGTGACAAATCCATCCATCTGTATGTTTGCCGAGTCTGTCGATTCTACTGATCTGATAACATACGGTTTATCCAAAGTGATTTCAGCTTCATGCTCTTTTTCTATTAGGGCTCCTTCTCGAAAGCTACTTTCACCCATGGTGAAGCTTGTTATAACTACTGCCTCTCCTTGATAACCAAACTTGCTTGCTTCAGAAATTGTTCCAGATGGATCAAAGAGGTGATGCCAGTTGGAAAGTGGTTGCTCTAGAATCATACTTGCATCAATCAAAGGAATATTCAAAACATCTTCGGCCTCAGTTCCAATTATTTTAGAATATATGTCAGGTGCTTCTTTTTCAAATAGCCACCTTCCTGTATTAATATCCACATCGTCAAACTCTGGACTTTTTATGATGACTGGTTGATTAATGGATATTCCTCGCCAGTGTGAATCTACGATTGCTGGAGCTGTACCAGTTGCTTCACGTATTACATAATTTGTTATGGTGGGAATCATAACGATCTTGTAATCCACTGCAGTAAAATCCCCTCTGCCAACTAAATGAGCTCTGTAAGTCAGAGATAAATCAGTTACAAAAACGGTACTATCAAGGTCTTGTGACAAGTTCTTATTTATCTTTGATATCAAGTCAGAGACTCCTGGCGTTGTAGAATCTGCCTCAAAACTTATTACAGCATCTTTTCCACGTAAGAAGTCTGCAAGCTCGCCCCCTTCTGGATACTCTATGAAAACACTTCTCAAAAATTTAAAAGTTGGTTGCGCGGACTCTGCCCTTGTTCCAATTCTAGCATCAAGCTGAGCAGCCCAAATAGGAGCAACGTTACTAATCACTAAAAGACCAATTAATCCTACCAAAAAAAATAAATTGTTGCTACGCACGAAAAAACTGCTTTTACCGATAGTAATAAATCTTATCATCATTTGAAAGTGAATTAATTTCCAAAGTTGAATATCATATGACAAAGTAATTATTGTGCATTTGTTCACATAAACAAGTCTTTCTAAGAGCTAAAAAAAATGATCACAATACTTACTGGTGGAACAGGTTCGGTCAAACTCGTCCGTGGAGTAGCTTCACAGACACGAGATATTAATGTAATAGCAAACGTCGGTGATAACTATTGGCTTTATGGTTTGTATGTTTGTCCTGACATAGATACAATTCTTTACGGACTTGCTGACTTGCTTGATAATGAGAAAGGATGGGGAATCAAAAAGGACACCTATGGGTTTTTGCGCCAGATGGAAATGCTAGGAGAAGAGACATGGTTTAAGATAGGAGACAGAGATGCAGCTATCCATCTTTTGCGAACAAACATGCTCAAAAACGGCAAGAACCTAAGTGACATAACAACTTGGATGTGCCAAAAGTTTGCAATAGATACCAAAATAATTCCTGTCACTGACAACACTGTTGAAACAAGAATTGTGACTAACAGGGGTGAGCTTCACATACAGGAATTCTGGGTAAAATATAGAGGGCAGGACAATGTGGAAGGTATAAAATATCTTGGGGCTGACAAAGCACGTGCAAACCCAGCAGCTGTAAATGCAATTCATGATGCTAAGCTAGTTATTATCGCACCAGGAAATCCACTTACTAGCATAGGTCCGATTCTTTCTATTAAGGGAATAAAAAAAGAACTGTCAAAATCAAAAAAGAAAGTCATAGTAGTAAGTCCACTTGTTGGAAACAAAGCAATCACTGGCCCAGCTGCAAAATACATGGAAGCAGCTGGTATGGAAGTCTCTGCATATGGACTTGCAAAGATGTATTCTGATGTTGCTTCTCACATCATAATAGATTCGTCTGACAGGCTGCTTACAAGGAAGATCCAAAACTTGGATATGCATGTATACGAAACTAAAATAAAAATGAAAGACAAAAAAGACGAAGATGCTCTTGCTGGATTTATTCTAAAACAAGTGCATGCCTAGATTTAGAACAGCAGCAATTGTTCCTGTAAAGACCTTTTCAAAAGCCAAAATGCGACTAAATTTGTCTTCTGAAAAGACTGAAGACCTGTGTAAGGTGATGCTAAATGAGGTTTTACACGCAATTTCACAATCAGAACAAATCGAAAAAATCGCAATTGTTAGCAAGGATGAAAGTGCATTTAAGATTGGAAAAAAGTTTGGTGCTATAGAAATTCATGACGAAAAAGAATTGGGGGTCAATAATGCGGTATCACTTGCTGATAGTTATTTTCTAGACGAAGATTTTGGTGCAACTATAGTTTTTCCTCAAGACATCCCACTTATTCAACCAGAAGACATACGGACACTTTTAGATTTTCACATAATGCCAAGATCTGTTTTGGTTGTTCCATCTAGAAAGTTTGATGGAACAAACGCATTATTCAGAGCACCAGTCAATCTCATGGAAACTCATTACGATGAGGACAGCTACAAGATACATCTTACTACCGCAGAAAGCAAAACAGCCTCAACGGCACTTGTTTTGATAAGAAGGATAATGCTTGATGTAGATGAGCCTGACGATCTTCACTATATTTTAAAAAACACAAATTATCCCGTTTCAGAGACATTGAAAAAATTGTTATAGAAATCTAAACTCATTTTTTTTGATTCAAGAGCGTAACACTAATAGATTTGTAACATTAATGCATAAACAAAAGGAGATCAAAAAACAATTTTTGTGTGACAAAATTGGTTAAAGATGTACAAAGTCATGCAGGGAGGTGCCCACGATGTGGAAAGGGTCGCTTGGTTACTGATAATAATACTGGAGAGACATTTTGCGGCAGCTGTGGTTTAGTTATGACTGACAGATTAGAAGAGTCAGGTCCAGAGTGGCGTGCCTTTTCAAAAGAAGAACATGAAGACAGAAGCAGAACGGGAGTGCCAACCTCGCTTGCAATGCATGACATGGGACTTGCAACAATAATTGGTCCCATGGATAAAGATGCCACAGGAAAACCACTTTCGGCATCTATGAAAAGTACAATCGAGCGTTTAAGAACTTGGGACAGCAGAAGTCAAGTTCGTGAACCAGTAGATAGAAACTTCAGACAAGCATTCAGCGAACTTGATAGACTAAAAGATAAGCTTACCGTAGGTGATGCAGTAATAGAAAAATCAGCATACATATACAGAAAGGCGTTGGAGAAAGGACTCGTTAGAGGAAGATCGATTTCTGCATTGATTGCTTCTGCACTCTATGCTGCATGTAGAGATACCGGAATGCCTAGGACTTTAAAAGACATTGCGGCTACAAGTAACATAAAGAAAAAGGATGTTGCACGGTGTTACAGGCTGTTAATACGTGAACTTGATTTAAAGATGCCTGTCGTTGATCCAGTGAAGTGTGTTGCACGAATAGCAAGTAAGGCAAGTCTGAGTGAAAAAACAAAACGTAAAGCGCTAGCAATTTTGAAAGATGCAGAGGAGATAAAAATTTCTGCTGGTAAAGACCCAATGGGGCTTGCAGCTGCCGCACTCTATGTTGCATGCGTACTAAATGGCGAAAGCAAAACACAAAAAGACGTTGCTGAAGCTGCAGGCGTTACCGAAGTAACAATCAGAAACAGGTACAAAGGGCTTAAGCTTGCATTAAAGCTGTAGGCTCTTTTTTTGACTTGATGTAGTTTATAATAATCATAGCCATGGCTAATGCACCTGTGCTCAAAAGCAGAACCTCGATCGTACTAAGAAATGGACTTGAAAACTCGCTTACAATTGAAGTTTGGTTTATGGATGACATGAAAAAAACATAAGAAAATATGAAATAGTTTGTTGCCCAGTGGATCAAAATTGCCGGTGCCAAACCGTACCTGAAATAAACCCAACCTATTATCACACCTGCTACAGTTGCCTGAGCAAACTTGCCAGAACTCCACGGTGAGCCTGAAATTATGTGCGCTACCCCAAAAAATATTCCTACCATTACAATCAAAATTACTACCTTTTTGTAGTTTGTAATTTCAAGATTTTTTGAAGGGTTCCAGAGAGATTTGAAAAAATATGTCAACGAAGCTTTATGAGAAAACATTGCATAAAGTGGAATACCAATTAACAACACACGAAAACCCAGCTCCTCTTTTAGCGGAGACGCACTCACATCAAAGAACTGTATTAATGCGTTTTGAAACCCTGGTGGCTCAGTCTTCACACCAACTATTTGCTGCGTAGAATCAATGATTACAGAAAACACAATCAAAATTGAAAACCACGTTATCATGCTAAGAAAAGAATTCTTTTTGATGTTTTGCCATCCTTCAGTCATTAATGAGGTAATGGCCATCATAAAATTTCTATCAGGTCCTACAACAGCAATGGTAAATAGAATTATGTAAATGCACCATATTAAAATAAAGCCTTCCCCAATCTCAAACTTGAGTGGTAGCTTAAAGCTTAGACCTCCAAGAAAAACATCGAGCCCATCAAGAGGATATTCGAAATTTTTTTCTTGCCCCACATCAGAATTAAAAACTACATATGCACCAATAGGAAAAGACAGAAGCATCATTCCAAAAATTATTGCTACTAGTGCAGAATACGGAATCGCAAGAATTCTAAGGAATTTGTCACTTTTTAGCAAGTCTAGTTTAATGCACTTCTATGCTTGATTCGGAAAATCCCAGTTTTACTAAAGTTCCTTTGATTGTATCCCTATGGTCACCTTGAAGAAGAATGTAGCCATCTTTTACTGTACCACCACAAGCATATTTTGCTTTTAGTTCTCTGACAACTTTTCCAAGATCATTCATCTTAGGATTGATTCCTTCTATCATAGTGCCCTTCTTTTTAAAACGTCTCTCTTCTACACGAACAACAATTTGAGTAGAATCTTTTTCAAGTTCACCACAGGCGCATAAGTCATTGGGAAGTCCGCATGTATTGCAGATTACCGCCATTCAAACTAAAATTTCGCTTTCCTACTATTAAGCCTTGTCAGTCTCTAGGTTTTTTACTTGGATTTGTAAATTAGGTTTGTGTCAAAGGAGATTACCAAAAAAGCAGTAGAGATGCTTCTAAAGGGCGCAACATTGGTAAGTGATCCTTGTCCATACTGCAAAGGTGTGCGTGTCATAAAGGATGGGCATGCTCTATGTGTAAACTGTGGAAGAGAAGCAAAAGATGAAAACGTTCCCGTGGCAGTAGAAGTGAAAAAACCTGATGTGAATCTAGCTCTTACAAAATTTGAGCAAAAATTACAAGATCTAGCTAAAGAGCTAGAACAAGAAAAGGATTACGAAAAACAACAAAAGATCCTAAAATCAATAAGTGAATTAACTACAATTATAGATAAGCTAAAAAAATAAGATAACAAAAGTTTTTATGTAAAAATCTGTCCTGTCAAAGACAAGCATGAGTAGCAAGAAAAAATCGGCACCATTGCCTGCATCTAGTGCTGGCCTTTTAAGGTTCTTTGAGGATGAGACTAAAGGATATCGCATAAGGCCAGAGATAGTGGTGGCTATTCCAAGTAGCCTAATCGCAATATCGTGGATTCTGAAAATTTTCTTCCTACCATGACAGAAAACGCCAATACCGTATCTCGTATTCACAAGAGGTATTCACTAACACTACTTAGCCCGTCATCACCTTATCTATCACTAATTGTTTCTGTAGCTGCTGCATCTACAATTGTTCTACTTGCAGCATATGCTTACTTTGATACATATGCCAAGCTCTCCTTTCATCTACCGCTGGCAATAGGTGCACTACTTGTTACACAAATAGTTGATTATCGTATCCTACATACAGATCTTTCCAAGATTCGTCACATCTCTGGATTTGGAAATCTCCTGTGGTTTGTTACTGCATTAGGAGGTTTGATATCAGTACCACTATTTTCAAAACCAGAGTCATTACCAATGTATCTAACGGAAGGAATGTTTTTGTTTGCAAGCTTTAGAATTGGAATTTTTACATCTGTCATTGGTGCAAAGATTAAGCTAGCGTGGGCGCTCTGTTTGATTCAACCACTTGCAATGTTTTTGGCAATTGTTCCTTGGCAGTTCTGGATTCCAATGCTCACAGACTTGCAGACAATTGCATATGGTATTGTGTTTCTGGTAGTGGGAACAGTTTGGAGCATTATTACAGACAGAGCTGGCAGACCAAAAATTCCAAGTACTCACAAGATATTACAGGCTTATGTCAAAGCACGGACAAAAAACGATCCTTCTGAGATGGAACATTTGATAGAGGAGCGTTCTCAGCCATCCAAAGTTTCTACGTTTCAAATTAAATTTAAGACAAAAAATAACGAATTTACTCTTGTTCTTCCTGATGTTCATCCTGGGCCATTTCACCCAATAGGGGGAAGTAACATTCCGTATCAGATATACAAGAACCTAAATTCGTCTGCAATGGTAATGCACAGCATTTCTGATCACTCACTTAACCTACCATCAAAATCACAGGTGGATGCATATCTTGCAAGTTTTGCTAAAAGTTCAATCATACAACAGGGTCAAAGATGCACAATACCAGTCACGGTACAGGTGAACAAAGCAAGAACCGTTGGTTTCCTTTTTGACAAGACAGCTGTTCTGATCCTGTCACTTTCACCACATGGGATGGAAGACGTACCACTATATGTAAAAAATGAGCTTGAACAATATGCAAAAAACCGTGGCTTTGATCGAATCTTAATAGTAGACAGTCACAATGCCATGGGAGAAGAAATCTTGCCAAATGATGCTGATGATCTCTTCAAGGCAGCAAAATCAAATCTTGATACATTGATAACAAAAGAATTTTTTTCCTTTGAAATTGGATACGCAAATTTGGAAAATCAAAAAATCTTGGCAGATGACTTGGGGCCAGGTGGAATTGGAATTCTCTGTATGAAAATTGGTGATGAGAAGGTTTTCCTTGGATGGTCTGACTCTAACAACATGCAAAATGGTTTTAGAGAAGAAATTGTAAACCATTTTTCAAAAAATGGTTATAATTTACTTGAAATGTGCACTTCGGACACTCATTACAAAACAAGGGAGGCTAGGAACAAACATGGATACTTTACATTTGGCAGCCTGTCTGTAGCTGATGCGGCTGCGTCTTGGTATCTAGATCTGGCAAAAAAGGCTGAACAGAATCTTTCTTTGGCTTCTTTTGAGGCACTACAGCATCAAACAGATGTTAAGGTGATGGGAACTACACTACTTGAGGATTATTCAAAATCTCTAGACCGTACCATGAGAATCACCCAGATGTTCTTGATAGGTACTACCATCTTCTTCTTTTTGACCATGTTCTAATGTGCGAAGCTCGTCTAGACTTCCATAAAATTCCTCACAAAACGAACCAAGCTGAAAAATCGGTATAATTGGAACTTTATCAACAAATCTCACCTCTTCTTGATATAAGGTAACAATTGCGGGAATTGCTGCTTGGATCTTTTCTTTTATAAGATAATGTTTTGTTCTCTCTATTTGCTTTCTCACGGCTTCTTTTATGGCTGACTGGCTTGTTCTTTTCCAATGTTTGCAGTCAATCAATATAGCTACACCTGATTTTACGCCAACAACATCAATTTGCATACGTGGTTTTGTAAGAACTAGATTCCTAGTTATTTCAAAACCATTAGAATTTAGAATCTCTGCCGCAAGAGATTCAAAATCTCTCCATTCAAGTGATCTTGAAACTTCATCAATTGCTGCACCCATTTGTATAGCTAGCAGGCATGATTTTAGTCTGTCATGTTCGTCAAAGAAGATCTGACGATCCTCATACCTTCCTATTCCATTTTGTAAAAAGTTATCAAGCATAGTCTTTGCTGTATCTTCATCAGTTTTTGTAACGACGGCAAAGTCTTTGACTGATATACCTCCAGGAATTATTCCGTTTATTCCTCTTACTAGAGTTTGAAGATTCAACAAGTTTAATTCAATTTGCGTTATTTATATACAGTTTTAAGCAAAACAAGTCATGAAGTTAGTGCTAGTCCCCATACTAGCTGTTTTTGTTTTTGGCTTTGTTTTCGCTTTTGCTGACAAGGGAACTTTTGTGGATAAAGTACAGTTTGTACAATATCTAGATGAGAACACTGCACTTGAAGAAGTAAAAAATGGAAATTTGGATATGTATTATTCTACCATTCCATCTGACAGGATTGAAAATCCAAAGTCACGCGAAGGACTGAAGGTGTTTCAATCTACAGGAGGCTCTTACAGCCTTCTTGTTAATCCAGCTCAGACTGAAAAATTCAATCCATTTTCTATAAGAGATGTACGGTTTGCGCTCAACTATCTCATAGACAGAGAATTGATTGTAAATGAGCTTCTTGGAGGAAATGGTGTGCCAATGATTTCAGCATATGGGACATTTGATCCTGATTATCTTTTGATTTTAGATGAGCTAGAGTCTTTTAACTTTAGATACAATCCTGCTCTTGCTGAAGAAATGATCTCAAACTCTTTACTTGATGCAGGTGCACAAAAAATAGATGGCAAATGGTACTATGATTCAAAACAGATCGAGATTATAATTTTTATCAGAAGTGATGACCAGATAAGAAAATCAATTGGTGAAATTCTTTCATCACAGCTGGAAAAAGTTGGATTTTCTGTCAAAAAAGAGTTTGGAGATCTAAACAAGGCATTTTCTATAGTGTATGGCTCAAATCCTTCTGATCTAAAATGGAGTCTTTACACAGAAGGATGGGGAGGAAGAGGCGGATTTGTAAAATATGACTCACTTGTTTCTGCTCAAATGTACTCCCCATGGTTTTCTAACATGCCTGGATTTAACAGCCCCTCATACTGGAACTATCAAAATGATTACATGGATTCTATTTCAATGAATATATTTCTAGGAAACTTTACTTCTGCAGAAGAGAGAAATGAACTTTTAAAAAAGGCAGTAAGAGAAGGTATAAAAGAATCAGTTAGGATTTTTCTTGCAAGTAGAATAGACCAGTATGTCTCAAACGAAAAAATTGAAGGCATAGTAAATGATTTTGGAGCAGGTGTTCCAAGTAGATTTACTCCAATCAATGTAAGGGGTAACTCTGATTCAATAACAATAGGGGTAAAGCAGATCTATCAAGGAGCGTGGAATCCGGTGGGCGGCATAACTGACCTATACAGCAGGGTCATATGGGACACAGTTTCTGATCCTGCAATTTTCAGGCACCCTTACACTGGTATCAGCATTCCAATTAGGTGTGAATGGAAAGTGGATACTGCTGGACCTACTGGCAAGTTGGTTGTTCCAGAAGATGCAATAAGATGGAACCCACTGCAGCAAAAGTGGAGCCAAGTTGGCAATGGCACACAAGCAACAAGCAAAGTTACATTTGATCTAAAATTTAGCAACTGGCACAACAAACAATCAATGGATATGAATGATGTGTTGTATTCTCTTTACTTTTTGTATGAGTGGGGCTCAGAACCAGATGAAAACGACAATACATTTGATTCAGAATATTCCCCAAAAGCAAGTCAAGCGGCTCAGACATTAATTGCAGTTAGAGTCATTGACAAAGATACTATAGAGGTCTACCAAGATTATTGGCACTTTGACGAGTCAGAAATTGCAGACTCTGCAGGAGTTTGGGCTGCCATGCCATGGGAGATATATTCTGCTATGGAAAAAGCTGTAATTGATGGAAAGGTTGCATTTTCTAGATCAGGCGCAGTTGGGAAAAACATAGGATGGCTTTCCTTACTTGTGCCAAATGATGCAGAAATAATAAAATCAAACCTAGAGGAGCTCAAAAAAACTTCCTTTATTCCAGCTGCACTGGCACAATTTGAGTCAAACCCACAATACTATGATTCCAGATACGACTCGTCTATTTCATGGATAGTAAAAAATAACCATGCAATAATTAGTAACGGTCCATTCTATCTTGAGAGTTATTCTCCAGAGGCAAGAACAATAACAACGAGAGCTTTTGACGATGCAACATATCCATTTGAAGCTGGTCACTGGAAAGAGTTTGAAGATGTCACAATTGCAAAAATAAACAGCGTTGATGTGCCCACTACTATTACTATAGGGGAAAAGCTTACCATCCCAGTTTCTGTTGATGCCGACTCTACAATCTATTATTACTTTACAAATTCTGACGGCAAGGTAGTAGCTTCTGGCACACAAAAATCGGCAATTGATAAGGCCGATATCGTATTGTCGGAGGAACAAACATCTCTTTTTAGTATTGGTGCAAATGATCTGAAGGTATTTGCAGTCTCAGAATCTGCTTTACGACCTGACATCACTTATACCAGCTTTTTAGCAATAAAGGGTGAAAGCCAAATAATTCCAGGATTTGGGTACGATTCTGAAACCTTGTTAGTTACGCCATCTTATTTGTTCGTAGGTATTGCTTTAGTGGTAATAATGGCAATAACAATAACAGCCGTCATTGTATGGAGACAAAAGAAGCAACCTAATGTTATTAACTCAATTTCACAAATGAGAGAAAATGAGCTTTAAGCGATATATTCTGACTCGAGTCGCCACCATGTTTGGCGTGCTTATGGCTACGCTTTTGATCACAATAGCGCTTGTTGGCTCTAACATGGATAACATACTGAAACAAAGTGTTGCCTTTGAAATAAGGCAACAGATAACTGACAACAAGGCCCTTGTTGAGAATTTCAAAAATCCTGAGGAACTTGACTCGTTTATCACAACACAAATTGATCAGAGAATCAAAGCATTGGGACTTGACGAGCCTTGGTACTCGCCACCACGACTTGGGCTTTCAGTTTACAAGATCTTGGTGCTTGATTTTGGACACGCAACATTTCTTACAAGCGATTCTGGTTCCTCTAACGTAAAAGACATTTTACTTGAAAAGCTTCCACGCACAATTCTCCTTTTTACCACGGCAACTGTGATTATTTCTTTACTTGGAATATTTCTTGGGGCTCTCTCAGGAAGCAAGATAAACTCCAAGCTTGATAGAATGACCTCAACTTTTGCTGTGGTAAGTAGCAGTTTTCCAGTATGGTGGATAGGAATGCTGATGATCTTTGTCTTTGCATTTGCGTACCAGATATTTCCAGCTAGAGCAACACCATTGATTCCTGCAACAGACCCAGGATACGTTGGGGCACTTTTGTATCACATGACACTACCACTTGTCACACTCGTTCTCATAGGGTTTGGTTCGTGGGCATATCTTGTTAGAAACTTTCTGATTGGAATTTTGCAAGAAGACTTTATCATGGCAAAAAGAGCTGCTGGCATCCCAGAAAGAAAGATAATCTATACCCACGCACTCAAAAATGCAGCTCCTCCAATCGTAACAATTCTTGCACTAAGTCTTTCAGGATCACTTGGTGGTGCTGTGATAACAGAGGCTGTCTTTGATTGGCCAGGAATGGGGCGATTGTACTTTGAGGCAATAAGCGTTCTTGACTTGCCTGTAATAATTGGGGCAACATATGTTTTGACTGCATTTTTCCTTGCAAGCATCTTTGTGGCTGATATAATGTATGGCTATTTTGATCCACGGGTGAGAACTGGATGAGTCTTTCTTCAAGTGAGATCTGGCATGAGTTTTCAAAAAACAAGATAGGACTTGCTGGTATTGGAATAATAATACTACTCTTTGCAATGTCAGCAGTTGCTGCAGTAGCTATTCCAGTAGAGACCTTTAAAGAATGGAATAATCCTGCCAGCTGGTTAACCTTCCCAAAATCATCACTCCCTGCTTGGGTAAACTTTTTTCTGTATGAAAAAATACCTGAACATAAGATACTAGACAACCCACAGACCGCATCTCAGACGGTAGGAGAAATATCAGTTATCTCCGATGGTTTTATAATCGATTATGAGTATGATGCATTTCCAAGTGACTTTATCTACGAATACAC
>Ga0185320_11334830_pt1 | contig 15358 bp, 13 predicted proteins | sample OV2TP2_FD_128023 | JGI IMG/M metagenome (GOLD analysis project Ga0185320, IMG submission 128023) | Hot spring microbial communities from Beatty, Nevada to study Microbial Dark Matter (Phase II) - OV2 TP2 (SPADES assembly) (version 2) | ecosystem: Environmental > Aquatic > Thermal springs > Hot...
CTTCATGACCTGGCCATTGTGGCGGAACGCCGTGAGGAGAAAACCATTAGTCTAGAAAAGGTCAAGAACCGGTTAAGGGCCAATGGGCTCCTATGAGATTACGTTTCGAAGCTCCGCCGTAAGAGATTTGCGCCGTTTGTCCCAAGCTGTAGTTCAACGTATGATTCGCCGAATCGAGGCGCTCGCTGATTTACCTCTACCAAGGCAATCCTTGAAGCTAAGGAGCGCAGAGAGGCTATACCGAATGAGGGTAGGGGATTTCAGGGTTATCTACGAGGTAGATGAGGAGGCAAAAACAATCATCATTTCCCATATCCGCCACCGCAGCGAGGCCTATCGGGAGGTCTAAGACAACACCTATTCCAAATTCAGCAGGAGGTTTCATGATATACGAACTGAGGATCTACGAGGCGATGCCTGGCAGGCTGCCAGCCTTGAATGAGCGGTTCGCCAATATAACCCTCAAGTACTTCCAGAAGCATGGCATCAAGGTGGTTGGCTTCTGGACACAGGTCATCGGCACCAGCAACGAGCTGGTCTATATGCTGGGGTTCGATAACCTGGCGCATCGAGAGAAGGCCTGGGGGTCGTTTCAGGCTGACCCTGGATGGCAACGGGAGCGCGCCGCCACCGAGGCAGAAGGCGGCCCCCTGGTGGCCCGCATACGCAACTCGATTCTTCAGCCCACTGCCTACTCGCCCATGCAGTAGATTCCCGAAAATAGCGATTCAATCTGTAGGTCGGGTTGGGCAACCCGACCTTTCCAGACGGGCAGGTTCAGAAACCTGCCCTACAGGGGTCAATGGCTGATTTCGGGTAGATTCACCTTGGTTGACAAAATGGTTGGCTGAGTAATAGAATAGTACTCAAATGAGTGCCTCTGGTATCTTGGTAACTTCTTGCCCGGCTCTCTGTTGCGCCTGTACTCACGGGCGGGAGGGCCCGGCATAAGTTACATTTTGTCCTAAGAAGCCCTCTCGCCAGTACATGAGCTACGAGAGGGCTTTTTCTTTTTGCAAACCCAGTTAAAGGAGGAATCGATGGTAAAACAGACAGAAGTCACAGGGCACGATGCGGTAGTTGATGCCAGGAACACGTTCTGCCCCATGCCAGTGATCCAGGCATTCCAGGCTATCAAGACCCTGTCGGCAGGAAAAGTCCTGAAGGTCCTGGCCACTGACCCCGGCTCTAAGGCAGATTTCCCGGCCTGGGCTGAGAGCACAGGAAACCATTTGCTGAGGCATGAAGAGAAGGACGGGACCTTTACTTACTGGATCCAGAAGGCATAAAGGGAGGCAGCTATGGTCGAAACTCTTGAAAAACTCTCCATAGACCTAGAGGAGTTCAACAGGCTTCACGCCGAAGCCCATAAGGAGACGGGGCCAAAGCGATTGGCCATCGTGGCCTCCAAGGGGAGCCTGGACATGGTCTACCCTCCTCTCATCCTGGCCACGACGGCCGTCTCCATGGGGTGGGAGTGCGGGGTGTTCTTTACCTTCTACGGGCTGGACGCCCTGAACAAAAAGAAGTTCAAGAATCTAAAGGTGTCTCCCGTTGGCAACCCTGCCATGCCAGCTCCACTGGAGGGTATTCCTGTGCAGGTGCCGAACATAATCGGCGCCATACCGGGCATGACCTCGCTGGCGACCATCTTTATGAAGAGCTGGATGAACAAGGCCAGCCTGCCTTCCGTTGAGCAGTTCTTGAACATGTCCAACGAGATGGGTGTAAAGCTCATCGCCTGCTCTACCACCATGGGAGTCATGAAGGTGAAGAAGGAGGACCTCCTGCCCTTTGCGGAGATTCAGGGGGCGGCCGCCTTCTTACACTTTGCCTCTAAAGCGACCGTTACCCTTTTCATATAGGTGGGTATCTCAAAACCCTCACCCCCTGTGTCCCCCGCTCCCTTGGTAAAGGAGCGGGGGAGATAAAGGAATCTGGGGGACACCCCCAGACCCCTGCCAAAGGGGCTTGGCCCCTCTGGACTTCCCTTTTTCAGCCCCCTTAAGCTTATCCCGCTGGCATAGCCTTTGAGCAGGATCAGGACGCCTACATCCATGCGGCCCCTACTGCCGTTGTTGGCTATTTTGCTGATATCGGCCGCTCCGCTCTTGCCGGATTTCGCTCTCGCTGGCTCTGACCCGCGGCAGGACAGCGTAGCTTACGCCTCATCTAGAGCCACCTCAGCCTTAAAGGGCCAGCAGATCGAAAAAGCCTTTCCAGGCCTATCCTTTTCCCAGGAGATGGTCCACCTGACCCATGCAGGGGACGGGATCAATCGTCTGTGGGCCGTGCTGCGCCCAGGGGTTATCATGGTTTTCCCCAACAACTCCGGGGTCTCCTCTGCCGGCGTGTTCCTGAACATTGCAGATCGAGTAAACGCCCAGGGACAGGAAGAAGGCCTCCTGGGACTTGCCTTCGACCCGCACTATAAGATTAACGGTTTCTTTTATGTTAACTACACGGCAGCCAACCCGCGTCGCTCCGTCATCTCCCGCTTCTCAGTAGCTAGCAATAATCCCGGTCAAGCCAATGCTAACAGCGAGCTTATTATCCTAGAGGTGAATCAGCCATTCGCCAATCACAACGGTGGGACGCTAGAGTTTGGCAATGACGGCTACCTATACATAGCTGTGGGAGACGGCGGCTCGGCGGGCGATCCCTTTGGCAATGGACAGAACAAAAATACCCTCCTCGGAAAGATTCTGCGCATCGACGTGAGCAGCGCCACTGCTGAGGAGCCTTATCGCATCCCTTCAGATAACCCCTTTGTCAGCGAGCCATCAGGAGTACGGAAGGAGATATGGGCCTATGGCCTGCGGAACCCCTGGAAGTTCTCCTTTGACCCGGTTACTAAAGACCTATGGGCAGCAGACGTAGGCCAGAACGATTTTGAGGAGATCGATATCATCAAGCCTGGAAAGAACTACGGCTGGAACATCATGGAGGGCCTGCACTGTTTCCCACCTTCTGTCCAAACCTGCAATCAGACTGGCCTTGAGCCTCCCATATTCGAGTATAGCCACGATGAGGGCTGCTCTATCACAGGAGGCCATGTCTATAGGGGCAAGCGCACTCCGGAGTTGGCGGGAGCCTATATCTATGCCGACTTCTGCTCGGGGCGCATATGGGGCCTCCGCTACAGCGGAGCCTCTGTAACCGAGCAGGCGCTACTCATTGATACGGCGTTGCTGATACCCGCCATAGGCATCGATGAAAAGGGTGAGCTCTATATTCTCGCCTTCGATGGCAATATCTACCGGTTCGTCGCACCTATTACTTCCGTCCCTAGTGTATCGGTACTCGGACTAATCGCCATGGCGGCTGCTCTGGCCCTAATCGTGTTGTGGCAGGTCTTGCGTACCCGGCCACCCAGCGCAAAGAGAAGCTGATCCTCGGTTGTCATACTTCGCACACTATCAGAACGAACTCATTTAACAGAGCCATGCATAGCGGTCTAAACGTTTCCAGTGGTCAGCCTGGACTGGTGGGGTGTCATTCCGAACGCAGCGAAGCGGAGTGAGGAATCTAGAGAGGTCCATCCCCGATGGTATCGGGGCGTAGGTCTTAGATTCTTCGTCGTCCCGATAGGATCGGGACTCCTCAGAATGACAAGGCATATGTTTAACTCACCGTTCAAAGCCTGTAAGAATCCCGGTGTTCCTAGCCCGCTCATATGGTTCCCTTCGACGTTGCTCAGGGTAAACTTAGCTCACCATGAGCGGCACACGAGGAGTCGCCGTCGACCTCGCGCATTCTGCAAGACGTAGCGCGCACTTTTCACAAGAGTTTAATGAGACTTCCCTTGCCAAAGGCTCTATGTTATGCTCTCCAACATTGAACTTTGTAGAATATACAGAGAGAAAAAGACGGAGCCAATCGCCATGAAAACTGTGCTATTTATTTGTATCCACAACGCGGGGCGTAGCCAGATGGCCGAGGTCCTCTTTAACCAAGCCGCTCCCGCCAATACACACGCCGTGTCTGCTGGGACGCAGCCGGCTGATAGGATAAACCCTGTAGTGATTAGGGCGATGCAAGAGGCAGGATTGGACCTAACGGGTCAAAAGCCCAAGCTCTTGACTCAAGAGATGGTAGATGGGGCAGACAAGATCATCGCCATGGGCTGCGGGAATGACCCCGCCTGCCCGGTGGTCTTTGTTCCCGCCGAGGACTGGGAGTTGGAGGACCCAGCGGGCCAGCCTCTGGAAGCGGTCCGTAGAATAAGAGACGATATACAAACAAGAGTTAACAGATTGCTGAAAGAGTTGGAGCCATCAGAGTAACGCTCTTTCCAGAACCTACCGTAGGAAGAAGTAGGGATGTTTAAGCCAGTATCCAGTAGGGTCAGTTTCCCCAAGATGGAGGAGGAGGTCCTCTCGTTTTGGAAGGAGCACCAGATTTTTGAAAGAAGCGTGGCGGAGCGCAAGCAAGGCCCTCGATTCACCCTGTATGAGGGCCCTCCCACCGCCAATGGCAGTCCTGGAATACACCACGTCCTGGCCCGCGTCTTCAAGGATGTCATGCCACGCTACAAGACCATGAAGGGCTTTTGCGCTCCAAGAAAAGGGGGGTGGGATACCCACGGCCTCCCTGTGGAGCTGGAAGTGGAGAAAGAGCTGAACATCTCCTCCAAGCCAGAGATCGAGTCCTATGGCATTGGCGAGTTTAACGCCCGCTGCCGCGAGAGCGTCTTCCGCTACGTTAAGGACTGGGTGGCCATGACGGAGCGTATCGGCTTTTGGATAGACATGGATAATCCCTACGTTACCCTGGACAACAGCTACATCGAGAGCTGCTGGTGGATACTAAAGCAGCTATGGGAAAAGGGACTAATCTATCACAGCACCAAGACCGTCCCTCACTGCCCCAGGTGCATGACGACGCTGAGCTCTCATGAGGTTGCGCTGGGATATAAAGAGGATACGCCAGATCCGTCCGTATATGTGAAGTTCGCCGTTACCCCAGACCTGAAGGGCGCATCAGAAGCGGCCAAGCTGCGCCTGGCAGGCTCTCGACTGCCCACCTACCTCCTCGCCTGGACCACCACGCCCTGGACCCTGCCAGGAAACACAGCCCTTACTGTGGCTCCTGACGCAACCTACGCAGTACTATACCTTCCACAGCGCCAGGAGAGGCTGGTCATGGCACAATCCCTGGTAAGCGCTACAGTGAAAGAGGAGGCGTTCGTAGTAGGGACTCTTAAAGGCGGGGACCTGGCTGGTCTCCATTATCGGCCTCTCTATTCGCCATTTGAATTCGAGATGCCAGTCTGGCGCTTTCCGGAGCCGGGCTCGCGGATCCTGGAGAGCGTGATGAAGGCAGAATTAGGTGGTGAGATAACCTACCCCGTTATCACTGGCAACTTCGTATCCCTGGAGGACGGCACGGGAATCGTTCACACTGCGCCTGCCTTCGGCGAGGTGGACCACGAGGCTGGCATCGCCCATGGCCTCTACTATGTCCAGCCCGTGGACCTTCAGGGTAAGATGACCGGCGGCTACCCCTTCACGGGACTCTTTGTCAAAGCGGCTGACCCCCTAATAATGGACGACCTGACGGCCAGAGGTCTTCTATACAGAAGAGAGGTATACCGCCACACCTATCCCTTCTGCTGGCGGTGTGATACGCCGCTCCTGTACTACGCCAAGGGCTCCTGGTACATCCAGACCACGGCATTAAAGGACAAACTCATAGAGGGAAACGAGAAGATCCACTGGTACCCCGGCTATATTAAAGACGGACGGTTCGGCGACTGGCTGAGGAACAACGTCGACTGGGCAATATCCAGGGAGCGATACTGGGGGACACCTCTCCCTTTCTGGGTTTGCACAAATCACCTTCAAGCTAAGTTCGAATGTATCGGCAGCAGGGATGAGCTGAAGAATAAGAGGGGCCTCACGGGCTGGCAGGAGGACCTGGACCTGCACCGTCCTTATATCGACGCCGTTACTTACCAGTGCGAGTGCGGTTCCACCATGAGGCGAGTCCCCGAGGTGATAGACTGCTGGTTCGACTCTGGTGCCATGCCCTTTGCCCAGTGGCATTACCCCTTTGAAAACGCAGGCATCGCCAATGACGGGCGGTTCCCCGCAGACTACATCTGCGAGGCCGTGGACCAGACCCGTGGGTGGTTTTACAGCCTTCATGCCATCTCCACTCTCCTGACAGGAGAGCCCTGCTATGAGAACGTCATCTGCCTGGGCCTTATTCTGGATAGCCAGGGCGAGAAGATGAGCAAGTCCAGGGGCAACGTGGTAGTCCCCTGGACTGTCATAGCCCAGCACGGAGCCGATGCCCTGCGCTGGTACTTGCTGACTGCCACTCCCCCAGGCAATGCCCGCCGCTTCTCCTCTGATCTGGTAGGGGAGGTAATTCGGCGTTTCTTTTTGACCCTCTGGAATACCTACTCCTTCTTCGTTACCTACGCCAACCTGGATGGGTTCAATCCCAGAGATGGGTTAGTAGAGAAGCCCCAATCCGAGCTCGACCGGTGGGTCCTTTCGGAGCTGGGCCGGCTAGTCGAAGAGGTGAGTGGGCGTCTGGATGACTATGATCCTACCGAGGCAGGGCGGCGCATTGAGGCCTTTGTGGAGGACCTTTCGACCTGGTACGTGCGAAGAAGTCGGCGAAGGTTCTGGAAGAGTGAAAGCGATGACGACAAACGGTCGGCCTATTCCACCCTTTATCGTTGTTTGGTTACCCTCTCGCGGTTGTTAGCGCCGCTAGTTCCTTTCATGGCGGAGGAGATGTACCGGAACCTGGTGCGGTCGTTTGACCTCTCGGCTCCCGAAAGCGTGCATCTTGACCATTTCCCGGAGGCTAAGGATTTTGCCAGGGAGCCAGAGCTGGAGCAGGCGACTCGGCTGGCCGTGAAGATATGCAGCCTGGGAAGGGCCGCCAGGAGCAAGGCTGGGATAAAGGTGCGGCAGCCGCTGAAAAGGGCAAAGGTAATAGTGCGCCATGAAGATGAAATGGGGTTTGTCGGGCGCGTCGACTTGCAGATCATGGATGAGCTAAACATAAAGGAACTGGAGTTTACCCTCGACCCGAAAGGCGCGGAGCAATACGTGGACTATCAGGTTAAGCTCAATACCGCTTTGGCGGGGCCGAAATACGGCCGTGACCTGCCCAGGATCATCCAGGGCTTAAACAGGCTGAGTCCCAGGGAAGTCGCCTCTCGTGTCCAGGGGGGTGAAAGGGTGACGGTGGAGGGCATTGAGCTTCTGCCTGAAGAGCTGCAGGTCTCTACCGTTGATAAGCCGATGTGGGCGACGGCGCGGGAAGGTGGGTACCTTGTAGTCGTAGATAGGACCATAACACCTTCGCTCAAGGACGAAGGCATGGCCAGGGAGCTGGTCCACCAGATCCAGAACATGCGGCGCTCGGCAGGGTTCGAGATTGCAGACCGGATCGACATCGTCTATCAGGGAAGTCCTGAGATGGGGCGGATTATCGCCAGCAATCGGAATTACATCAAGCAGGAGACCCTGGCACTGAGTCTGACACGTGGCCGCATGCCCAAAGATTGCTATAAAGAGCCCCTCACGCTAGAGGGAGAACAGGTAACCCTAGGTCTCAAGAGGCGCTAGCCGAGAGCGTTCATTAGGAAGGGGTTACGAAAGGGCCAGGCCCTACTTCTGTGACTTCTGAAGAAGGCTCTCCCAGCTCTCGACTACACCCTGCTGTTCTAGCTCAGCAATCTGTGCCTGGCTGTATCCTTCTTCTTTAAGGATTTCCCGTGTATGTTGACCGAGGACCGGGCCGAAAGAACCCGGAGGCACTGGCTTGCCCGAGAAACGCACTGGAAATCCCGTCTGGGTTATGGTTCCCATCTTGGGATGCTCCATCTCCCACACCATGCCGATCTGGCGCATGTGCGGGTCCTGGAGGGCGGCTTCGATATCGTTCACAGGGGCCACACAGGTATCCGCCTTGACCAGAATCTCTAGCCACTCATCGCGTGACTTGGTCAAGAAAATCTTTTGGACCTCCTTAACCATCTTCTCAGTCTCAGGGCCCTGGGTCCGGCGCAAGGGAATCCATTCGGGTCTGCCCAGTGCCTTGCAGAAGGCCTCCCAGAAGATCGTCTCCGCATTGCCGGTACTCAGCCATTTACCGTCCTTACACTTTAGAAGACTCAGAGAGTTCGTACCTCGTGCAGCTTGTGGGGGACGGGGGTCGCCTCGCGCTAGCTGCGCCGCGTTACTCACCGCGAGGGCCATGGCGGCTGCCGAAAGGGAGACGTCGATGAACTGGCCCTCCCCGGTATGTTCTCGATGGAGCAGGGCGGCCAGAATGGATGTCGTGGCATGAAGGGCACCAGAGAGATCGCCCAATGCAAGCCCAGCGCCGACGGGAACGCCCTCGCCGTCTAATCGCATCGTCCCACCGAGGGCCTCGAACTGCCCGCCATGCCCAGGACGGCGGGCGTAGGGGCCAGTGTGGCCGAATCCGGTCAGGCAACAATAGATGATACGGGGATTGTATGCCTTGACCGTCTCATAGTCCACTCCCATCCATTCGAGTGTTCCTGGGCGGTAGCCGTCCAGGACAACATCGGCCCGCTGGGCCAACCGGTAGAATATTTCTTGGCACTGGGGGCGCTTACCGGGGTCCACCAGGTTCAGGGCTATGCTCTTCTTGTTCCGCGACACCGCATTGTATGCGGCGTACCGTTCCTCCAATTCAGGCGTATGGTTTAGCGGAGAGAGAGTATCTCGCGGCATGCCATAGCGGGGCTCCGGCTCTTCCACCCTGATAACCTCCATACCCAAGTCGGCCAACACATGGGATGTGAAAGGACCAGGGAACATTCTGGAAAGGTCTAACATCCGGTATCGTTCCAAAGACAACATGGATTCCCTCCTTAATGCATTACTCGACGCGTTCCCATCATATCCACGCCACGGATGACGCCGTTCTAGTGACAGGGTGTGCGAAAATGTAGCAAATGTTGCGAGAGATTCCCCACAATTTACAAAGGACTCTTCTTCATAGTCCAGATTTTATGTCTCACCTTGAGCGAGCCAAGAATCTCGAAGGTCAGAGTCCACGAGGCATCTCCGCAAGTTTGACGGCTACCTGGGTCTTCTTCCCTTCTCGAAGGTAGGTGAGGTTGACGGTATCTCCCACTTTGCGCTGACGGATCAGGTTTTGGAGGTCTCTAACCTTGACTACAGATTTTTCCTCAAGGTCAACGATGATATCCCCCGACCTAAGCCCCGCCTTCTGGGCGGGGGTATCCCTTTCCACGCCGCGGACCAGCACCCCCTGATTCACGGCCAGGTTTAACTGCAACGCCCGAGCGGGTGTTATCTCCTCCACGCTTACTCCCAGCCAGGGCCAGATTACCCTGCCGTTGGCCACCAGCTGCTCCATGATTGGCAGTGCAGTACTGGTTCCCACGGCGAAGCCGATGCCCTGAGCCTCGGATACAATTACGGTATTTATACCTATAACCTCCCCTTGCAGGTTCAGCAGAGGCCCCCCGCTGTTGCCCACGTTGATAGCGGCATCGGTCTGCACCATATCGTGAAGGACTATGGTGGTGCCCGGCACTCCCACCGACCTGCCCAAGGCGCTAACGACCCCCACCGTAACCGAAGGCCCCCCCTGCAGCGCTAGGGCGTTCCCAATGGCTATCACCCATTCGCCGATTCTCATGTTGTCGGAGTTGCCAAGCTTGGCGACAGGGAGGCGCTGTTCATTGACCTTTAGCACTGCGAGGTCTGTGAAGGGGTCACGTCCGACTATCTTTGCGTCGACCGTTCTTTCATCGGGTAGGACCACTGAGATCTGAGTAGAGTCCTCCACAACGTGGTTGTTTGTGAGGATATACCCATCAGGGTTAAAGATGACTCCTGTGCCGATCCCAGTGCCTCTGATAGGGGCGCGTCTCCCCTCACTAACGACACGGACTATGATGGACACCACCGCTGGCCTGACTCTCTCTACAACGTCGGCTACCGCAGGCAGCCCCACAGCATCCGGCCTGGAAGCAGGCTGTGCTTGGGCCACGGCAGGCTGGGCCTGGGGCCGAGCCTCCTGCTTTCCACTAGCTAGCTCGGCGGGGGTAGCACAGCCATAGGCCAGCAGTAAGATGGCCAGGCCTAAGGATAAGGTCTGCAAGATTTTGTGCGGCAAAGCGATAGAATCGTACGGCACTCCGAGGGCGATGTCAACAACAGAGCGATTGAGACCGTTTAATGACTTCTGATCCTTCCCCCGTACCCCCTTCCTTAGGCTTAAGGAAGGGGAAGATGAAGCTGGGGGACACCCCTCCGATTGGGTTTCACCCATCGGAGTCCGATGAGCAAGAGCATCATCGGACCAGACCCCCGACAAGGGGACTCCGCCCCCTTGTAATCCCCGTTAATAAATGACATCAGCCCCCGGCCTAACTCTTAGCACGGGTGCGCCTTAAGCCGAGACCCCCTAATAAGGCTATGCCCAGGGCGGCGGCCAGGCTGATTTGCCATCCGATTCTGAAGGAATCAGGTTCATACGCAAACTCAACTCGGTGCTCTCCGGGATCGACCAGCAGACCGCGAAAAACGTAGTCCACGGGAAAGACCTGTGCCTGCTTGCCATTCACCTTGGCCTTCCAGCCGGGGTAGAAGGTATCAGCCAGGATGAGGATAGCCTGTTCGGAGGTAGCGGCCCTGACGCGGACTCGGCCAGGGCTGTATTCCTCGACCTCGGCCCTCCAGCTAAAGGGGTTGCCTGTCTGAGGAAGCGCCAAGTGTATGTCCTCTTCCAGGAGGGCCTCTTTTCCCGGGTTTATCTCTCCTCTGACCAGGAGGCGTAAGCCCTGCCCGGGAGGCAGGACCTTTGCGCTGTTAACCAGCCAGACTCTAGGCAGGGGATGGGGGTTTTCATACAGCCAGACTCGCTCCTTAATCACCAACTTCAGCGCCGGATCGTCCAGCGGGGCAGTGGAGATGAGGTAGCGAGCATTGAGCATATCTAACAGTGATTTGCTGTACATAGTCAATCTGACGTCTGTTACACCTGCCCCAGGATCAAGTGCCAATAGCAGGTCTATGTACCTCTTAACGGTTAGCGACTCATAGCCTATGGCGCTTTGAAGGTCGTGAGGTATGAGAGTATCGGCGTGGAAAGTCGTGTCCGAAGGGGTAATCACATGGCTAGGAAGCACGGTTCCTACGGGGACATAACGGGTGGGCACGACCGCCTCCGCCTTCAGGCCAGATTCCACTAGCCCCGGCAAGACCCTGAATTGTTTCCCTTTAGCCTGCTCCCCTTTAAGAAATCGAACTGCCTCCGTCTCAGGATATAGCTCCTGTACGGGAGTGAAGGGAAAGAAGCGCCAGCCCGCGTAGAACAGGTCTACCACGACTATTGCTACCATAAACGCTCCCATTTGTGGCTGTCTGAGGCGTCCCTTCAGAAAAAGCCACATCAGTAATATCGAGACGGCTCCTAAAAGGATGGGCACAAAGATGGAGGGGTTCAACAGGTTGAAGTGGTGTGAGAACCACGTAACGTAAAAGTCCACTTTGCCGTAGTAGAACTCGCTAGGCTCAGGATGGGCAGGGGTGCCAAAGCCGTGGCTTTCTACATATCTGCGTCCCAAGGAGACCAGCCAGTCTTTGCCCAGCACCCAAAAGAGGCTGAGTCCGGCAAATCCTAGTGCCGCCAGCATCCAAAGGGAAGCAAAACCCTTGAATATCCTCCTAATCCCCTGTTTGCCTTGCTCTGAGGCTAGCAAATGGTCTGCTCCCAGCCCCGCCAGCATAGCTAACAGAGCAATATACACCGTTACCCCTTTTCGATGCAGGAAGACACCCAGTGGCGGAAAGGCCTGAGTGGCCAGGGTATAGGCCGGAGTGGCAAGGAGGAAAAACGCCAGCAGGAAGCCTCCTGCCAATAAGGCGATGAGTCGAGTGGGGGTATCCTTTCTCAAGGCAACCGCTATCAAGATTAGGCCCAGCGGCAAAAGCCCTACATAGTTGCGGGGTGGCAGGTCGTATCCCCTCAGAAAGGGGTTAGTGGGCATGGGAAGGTCGCCCTCCAGGAAAAACTCGGGTATAAAGGAGACCAGGCCATAGTAGATAAATCTTCGAGGCTCCCAGCCATCGGCCTCCCTGTACCTCTCGGAGGTAAAGGCCTCCCGGGCGCTGAGGCCGAGCATCTCAAAAGAGGGCAGAAGCTGAACGGCCGCAAGGGCTATCCCCAGAAACAGACTCGCCGCCAAAAGAGCAAAGCCTTTGACTAGCACACGGCGATGCAGCTGTGGCCGCCGGAGAGCCAGCCGCAAGCCCCCATAGATTGCTGAGACCGTCGCCAGGTAGATGGCAGTTTGTGTGTGGCCCGCCAGGAAGGACACCCCGCTGGCTGCCGCTAAAAGGGATGCCCACTTGAGGGAGGGCCTGGTGGTGAGCTTCTCTGTGGCCAAGAGCATCAGGGGAAGCCACAGCAGGGTTGCCACGTGCACCTTGAAGACCATGACCCCTATGGCAGTGCCATTGAACATGAAGACGATTGCGCCGATGAGTGGGCCTACCTTTCCCTGGCAGAGCTGCCTCAGGAAGATGTAGGTAAATGTTCCCGCGCACCAGAGGTAAACGATCCAGAGCCAGGAGTAGGCCAGTGGGTTGGGGAACAGGTAATAAAGCACATCCAGAGGGTAAAAAGGGGCCGAGAGGACATCGGCCAGGAGGGGCATGCCTCCCAATATATACGGGTTCCATAAAGGCAAAAGTCCCTGTCGAAACTGCTCCGCCACCAGCAGCTTGATGGGATAGAAGTTAGCCAGGGCATCCCAAGTGACGTTAGAGGGCAGCGCCGCCTGGCCTAAAAACACAGTCCGCCAGAAGAAAATAAGGGGAAGGGCAAGGACTATTCCTATGGAGATAACACCATTTCTTGACATGTCAGCGGGTTCCTATGGTACCAGAGACGGGGTAAGGATTGCCTGCTTTCAAAACCAGCCTGCCAACAAAGGGGCAAAAGGAACGCAGGCAAACCGTTTACGCCACTGGGCGCTGCTTTTTCCGAAGGCTCATGATACGGTATATAGGGAAGAAGAATCTCATTGTAATCTTGCGTTCAATGGAGAAGTAAGGGTCTATGCTTGCTTCGATCTTTTTCCAGTTGGTAACGTGCCATCCTGTTTCACCGTGTTCTTTCATCCTGGTGAGGCGATTGAACATTTTGGGGCGTAAAAGGCGGAACTCCACCTGGCGCACAAGCTTTAGGAATAAGTTTTCAATGGGCCAACCAACAATAGCTATCCCGTCGCCTGTAAGCACACGGCTCAGCTCCTGGAATGCTTTAGCAGGTTCAGGTATGTGCTCCATCATGCTCAAACATGTCACCAGGTCAAAAGTGTCCGATGGGAAGGGCAGTCTCTGGGCCTCTGCTCGGCAAAGCGCAGCGTTGGCAATGTTCCGGCTAGCAAGCATAAATCGTGTTGCGTTGCTAATGATGGGGGAATAGTCCACCCCAACCACAGTAGAAGCCCTGGAAGTCAATGAAGGGATCAGAAATCCTATTCCTGTTCCTACGTCCAGGGCTCTTTCTAGTTGGGCATTAGGAACCATTGCCAAAGCGCGTTCCACGCGACGGAGGAATGTTTTTCGGACGATGGGGTTGGTTCTGAAGTATGCAAATGCGCATTCCTCTATGCCCTGCCTGGGGTCTTCTTGGTTGAATATGTAGTTGGGATAGTCGTTTTCTTTAGGGTGAATCAGCAAGATTGTCTCCTCAGGCTTTAATGCTTTCGGCGGACAGGATGATGTGCCAGCTCTGGCTCTTTACAACGGGCAAGACCCCAAGGGCCTGATCCAGGTAGATGAGGGCCTTGGCGAGCTTTAAGGAGAAGGGCAGGTATCGCATCAGGGGCAGGTGATCCGAAAGCCCGCACAGGGGGAAAGCAAAAAAACCAAACCTGTGTTTGGCCACGACCTCGAACCCGGCGCCCTTAACCAGGTCTATGAGCTCCTTGCCCTTGAAAGCCCGATGGGTTGGCGAGAAGCGCTCCAACCGAGGGACCATATAACGCCGAGGAAGCCAGAGGACTAGGGAATCATCGCAGGGCTCAGACAGGACCAGTATGCCCCCTGGCTTAAGGATGCGATAGGTCTCCGCCAGGGCCGCCGAGGGGTTTGGCACATGATGAAGGGAGCCGCGGAAGATAGCGGCGTCAAAGGACCCAGAGGCTACAGGTAGGTTTTCCAGATCGGCGGCCAGGACAGGGCTCCTGTGACCTCGAGCCCTGAGCATGTCCAAGGAGATATCGGTGCCCAAAGCCCCATCGTAATCTTGACACAGCTCCTTTAGCAGCGCTCCGGTCCCGCAGCCTTCATCCAGAACCCTCAGGTCTCGCCGGCCGGGAAGAAACCCCGTCAGAATACGGTTCCAGTGGCTGTGATAGATTTGGGCATATTCGTGACCATAGCGAACTTCGTAGTATTGTACCAGATCCCTGTGAAGGGCTATTTCCTGTTTCTTCTCTACGGTGTTTGTCAACCCAAGTGCTCCCGAACAACATACGTCGGCTTCCCCTGGCTCTCGTGGTAGGTCCTCACCATAAGTTCTCCTAGCAAGCCCATGGTTATTAGCTGGACTCCCATCACCACTAGCAGGACGGCCAGGAGCAGGAGCGGCCTATCGCCTATAGGCTGGCCCAAGAATAGCTTAGCATATGAAAGATATAGGCCGGCGGCCGTTCCCAGGGCAAAACAGAGCAACCCCAGGAGGCCAAATAGCTGCATGGGCCGCGCCGAGTAGCTTTGCAAAAACCTTATGGTTATCAGGTCCAGGATTACCTTTAGGGTCCTCGATAACCCGTAGATGGACTTGCCTCTGGTGCGAGGCGAATGGTTGACCGGCACTTCGGCGATCTGGGTGCCCATCCAACTGGCGATGGCGGGGATGAAGCGGTGCATCTCGCCGTACAGTCGAATGCCTTTCACCACATCCTTTCGATAGGCTTTGAGGGAACAGCCGTAGTCGTGGAGCTTGACTCCCGTAACCCGAGATATGAGCCAGTTGGCAACGTTGGAGGGGAGTCGCCGGGTCAAGAATGGGTCCTTCCGATGGGCCCGCCAGCCGCTAACCACGTCGTAGCCTTCCTCCAGCTTGCTCAACAGGAGCGGAACGTCCTCCGGGTGGTTCTGGAGGTCCCCATCCATGGTGATGACTACATCGCCCTGGGCGTGATCGAAGCCGGCGGAGAAGGCGGCGGTCTGCCCGAAATTGCGCCGCAGGCGGATGCCCTTGATTCGAGGGTCGAGGCGGTGGGCCTCTTTCACCAACTCGAAGGAGCCATCCCTGCTGCCATCGTCCACCAAGATTATCTCATAAGGTTGTCTGAGGGAAACCATCACCT